>Ga0164290_1000541_pt1 | contig 114946 bp, 115 predicted proteins | sample Micstemetagenome_FD_108782 | JGI IMG/M metagenome (GOLD analysis project Ga0164290, IMG submission 108782) | Contaminated culture microbial community from soil near Moab, Utah, USA - Microcoleus steenstrupii SON62 (Illumina Assembly) | ecosystem: Environmental > Terrestrial > Soil > Soil crust...
AGGGGCAGCGAGACTTGCGAGCTTGCTCGTTAGTCGCAGCGGGGTGGGCTACCGCACCGTCGCTGCCCACCCCCGACCCCTCCCGCAAGCGGGAGGGGAGAGGAACCGTCCGCAACCGGTCGCAATCCGCCGTCGCGCACCCCATAAGACCGCCGGGAATCACGGCCTCAACGCCAGTGCTGCGGCCAAAAACGCCACCCCCGCCGACGCCAGCGCGATCCCGCGCCACGGCATGAAACCGACGGCATCGACGTCGCGCCGGTTGTTGCGGCGCCAGTTCGCGATCTCGGCAACGCCGAACAACGCCCCCGCCGCAATCGCCACCGACAGCATCGACACTTGCATTGACGCGCGCACCTTCGCAAACAGGGGACAGTCCCCCAAAAGAGAGGTTGCCCATATGCGTTCGCTGATCCTCGTTGCAAGTAGTGCCCTCGCCCTCGCCACCCCCGCGGCGGTCCTTGCCGACCATCATGGCGACGGCCACGCCGCGCACCAGGCGCATCACGCAATCGCCGCCGCGGTGGCCGCGCCGACGCGCACCCCCGCGAACGTCGAGCGCGACAAATACCGCCACCCCGCCGAAACCCTCGCCTTTTTCGGCGTGAAGCCCGGCGACACGGTGGTCGAGCTGTGGCCCGGCGGCGGCTGGTACACCGAAATCCTCGCCCCGCTGGCGAAGGCCGGCGGCGGCACGCTCTATGTCGCGGCGCCGTGGGAACGCGGGCTCAATCGCATCAAGGAAAAACAGGCCGCCGACGCCGCCACCTATGGCGCGCTGAAACTGGCCGAGTTTCCCGCCACAGGCGCCGGGCCGAAGGTGCCCGACGGCAGCGCCGACGTCGTGCTCACCTTCCGCAACGTCCACAACTGGCGCTTCGGCGGCGCCGACAAGACCGCCGACGCTTTCAAGCAGATTTTCGCGATGCTGAAACCCGGCGGCACATTGGGTGTCGTCGAGCATCGGCTGAACGAGGACGACGACGCCGCAAAGGAAGAAAAATCGGGCTATATGAAGGAAAGCTCGATCATCGCCTTTGCCGAAGCCGCGGGCTTCAAGCTGGCGGGCAAGAGCGAGATCAACGCCAATCCCCAGGACACCAAGGATTATGAAAAGGGCGTCTGGACGCTGCCGCCGAACCTGCGCGAAGGCGAGGTCGACCGCGCCAAATATGTCGCGATCGGCGAATCGGACCGGATGACGCTGAAGTTCGTGAAGCCTGCAAGCTGAAGCCGATTGAGTCCATCGACCCTGCGCTGCTGCTGAGCGCTTATGCGCAGGGGATTTTCCCGATGGCCGACGGGGCGGACGACCCGTCGGTCCATTGGGTCGAGCCGCGGCTGCGCGCGATCCTGCCACTCGACGGCTTTCACCTCTCGCGCAGCCTGAAAAAAATCATCGTGTCGGACCGCTTCCGCGTCACCACCGACACCGCCTTTGCCGACATGGTCGCGCTCTGCGCCGAGCCCGCCGACGACCGGCCGACGACGTGGATCAACCCCGTCATCCGGGCGAGCTATGACCGGCTGTTCCGGCTCGGCCATGCGCACAGCGTCGAATGCTGGCAGGACGATGTGCTCGTCGGCGGGCTTTACGGCGTCACGCTCGGCCGCGCCTTTTTCGGCGAATCGATGGTCAGCCGCGTGCGCGACGCGTCGAAGGTCGCGCTGGCGCATCTCGTCGCGCGGCTCATTGCGGGCGGCTGGAAACTGCTCGACTGCCAGTTCATCACCCCGCACCTCGCCAGCCTCGGCGCGATCGAAATCCGCCAGGCCGACTATCTGGCGCGGCTCTATTCGGTGTTGGCAGGGGGCGACGGCGCAGGGGCCGGGGCCGGAGCGGGAGCAGGCGCGGCGGGGGTTTCCGTGCCCTCGCCGCCGTTCGTCGCGGGCGACTGGGGCGCGCTCGATGCCTTGGGCGCGGAGGCCTTGGGGGCCGAGCGTTCGACCGGCTCGCCGCCCGGATATGTCATCGCACAGCTTTTGACGAAGACGTCATAGATCGGATGCTCGATCACATTGCGGTCGGGCCGCTCGCGGAAAAGCCAGCCCGAAAAGACGCGGCGCCACTTGTCGTCGCGCTGGTCCTGCACGGAAAGCTGGACGAAGGCGCCGGTTTCGGGCGGGTCTTCCCATGGCGCCGTCTGTTCGCACGCGCGCAGCCGGACGATCGCGCGGCCGACGCGCAGCGAGTCGCCGGGCTTCATCTCCAGTTCGCGGACCAGCCCGTTGCGCTTGTTGAGCAGGCCCAGCACCGCGACGCGCTCGGCCATCGGGGTTGCGCCCTCGATGCCGCCGATTTCGGCCGGAACGCGCTCCGACTTCAGCGCCGTCGGGACGGTCTTGCTGCCGTTCGAGGGGGGGCGGTCACATCCGGCCAGCGCCGTCGCGGCGGCTAGCGCGATCAGTGCGGTCGAAAGCGGCCGCGGCATTAATCGGCGCCGGGCCGCCAGGCCTCGTAATCGCCGGTCGCGGCGGCGCGGCGGCCGCCGCGTTCGAGCGCGCCCGCGGGGCGATAGGCGCCCGCGCTGCCGGTCAGATTGGGGGTCGGTTCGCCTTCCCAGGCGCGCGGCGCGGGCAGCACGTCGGCGGGGAGTTCGTCGAAGGTGCCGTGCAGCCAGCCGTGCCATTCGGGCGGCACGCGGCTCGCGTCGTTCGATCCCTTATAGATCACCCAGCGGCGGGGCCCCTTTTTGGCGCGATAATAGACATTGCCCAGGCTGTCCTCGCCGACCCTTTCGCCGCGCGCCCAGCTGTTCAGCAATGTGCCGACGGTCGCGCCGTCCCACCAGGTGAAAATCTTGCCCAGGATGCTCATGGCTGCGGCGTTTACAGCCAAGGGTGCGGGCTTCGCAAGCGAATTGCTCGCCGATTGGCCGCCTATTCCTTCCACGTCACCTTTGCCGTCTCGTCGATCCCCAGCTTCGCCGCGGTGCCGCCCGCGAGTTCGAGCACCGCCGCCACTTCGCCGCCGCTCGCGACGGGTTCGAGCGATCCGGGGATGGTGTTTTCGGCGATGCGGTCGATGCTGCCATCGGCGCGGATGAAGATCATGTCCAGCGGGATCAGCGTGTCCTGCATCCAGAAACTTGCGATCCGCGGTTTCTCGAACGGAAAGAGCATCCCGCCGTTCGCGGGCAGGCTGGTGCGGAACTTGAGGCCCCGCTTCTGCTCCGCATCGGTGCGCGCCACCTCGACGTCGAAGCGGTGCGCCGTGCCCGCCATGCTGATCGTCACCGCCGCCGTCGCCGCACGCTCCGCCTCGCCTGCATCGCGGCTGCACCCCGCCATCGGCAACGCAAACGACAGAGCCAGGGCCGTCAGAAAGATACGCATCGGAAACTCAGCCTCTTGATCGTCATCCCGGCGAAGGCCGGGATCTCGCCGTCAACTTCGTTCCGCACGGGCGAGATCCCGGCCTTCGCCGGGATGACCGCCCGATGCGGAGTATAGGGGCTAATCCAGCGCTGCTTCATCGTCCAGCGCCGCCAGCGCATCCTCGTCCCCCGGCGCGAGCGCCAGGATACGCCGCGCGAGCGCGAGCGAATGCCCCGCGCGCGCAAAGGCCGCGACGTGTCGCTCGCGCAGCCGGGGGTCGTCGTCGGCGCGCACGGCAAAAGGCCCCAAACGTCGCCGCCGTGCAAAGCCGATCGCCGCCGCGACCGCCGCGCGCTCCGCCGCGGCGATCGCTTCGCCGCTGTCCGCCGCGGCGATTCCATCGACGTAAAGCTGCGCCTTGACGCGCCGCACCCCCAGCCCGCGCCGCGTCATCGCCTGGCCACGCATCGCCGCATATTGGCGGTCGTCGAGATAGCGGAGCGCCTCCATCCGGTCGGCGATGGCCTCGCACGCCGCCATGGCGTCACTTTCGTCCTTCCATTCGGATTCGCGCACTTTTCTTGCGAGATAGCGCAGCAGTTTCGCCCGGCTCGTCGCGAATCGCGCGACATAGGCAAGCGCCAGCTCGTCGAGCTTCGCTGCGTCGAGCGGCTTTCTGGAACGGTCGAACGGAGCACAAGGCTTGGGCATGTGCCATGTTTGTGCCACAGTCGGGCCCGATTGAGAACGATCAACACCGCCATATCGGGCGTCAAGGCCCGGAAATGGGCGATTTGTTCAAACAACGCAGGGTTCGCGCACGCTTCATGGCACAGAAAGATGACATGCTTGTTGCTGCGCCCCCCGAATCGAGGGACGTCGCACCCCTTATGACCGAAAATCATGCCGCGTCGGCCGACACGCTCGTGCCGACCCCTACCCTGTGCGCGCAACCGCGCCGCTTTTCGGATTTCGCCACCGTGGGCGAAGCGCTCGACTATGCCGCCGCGGGCACCCGCGGGCTCAATTTCCACGATCCGCGTGGGCGTCTGGTGCGCCCCTACCCCTATAGCGAGCTCCGCGCCGACGCGCTCGCGGCCGCCTATCGCCTGATCGCCGCGGGGGTGAAGCCCAACGACCGAATCGCACTGATCGCCGAAACCGGCCCCGAGTTCGCCGCACTCTTTTTCGGCACCATCTATGCCGGCGCCTGGCCGGTGCCGCTGCCGCTGCCGACGAGCTTTGGCGGGCGCGACTCCTATGTCGGCCAGCTCGTCGTCCAGCTGACGAGCTGCGATCCCAAGATGCTGTTCTTCCCGCCCGAAATCGCCGCGATGGCGGCCGAGGCGGCCGAGCAGCGCGGGGTCGAACCGATCGACTGGACCAGCTTTGCCGGGCGCGCGGCCCCCGTCGCCGAGCTGCCCGAGCAGAAAACGGGCGAAACCTGCTATCTTCAGTACAGCAGCGGCTCGACCCGCTTCCCGCACGGCGTCGCGGTGACGCACGGCGCATTGCTCAACAATCTGTCGGCGCATTCGCACGGCATGAAGCTGCAGGACAGCGACCGGTGCGTGTCGTGGCTGCCCTGGTATCACGACATGGGACTCGTCGGCTGCCTGCTCTCGCCCGTCGCGAACCAGGTTTCGGTCGATTATTTGAAGACCGAGGATTTCGCCCGCCGCCCGCTCGCCTGGCTCGACCTCATCAGCCGCAACGAAGGAACGACGCTCAGCTATTCGCCGACCTTCGGCTATGACATTTGCGCGCGCCGCATTTCCAGCCAGAGCCATGTCGCCGACCGGTTCGACCTGTCGCGCTGGCGTGTCGCGGGCAATGGCGCCGACATGATCCGTCCCGACGTGATGCAGGCCTTTGTCGACGCCTTCGCCGATGCGGGATTCAAGGCGAGCGCCTTCCTGCCGATCTACGGCCTCGCCGAAGCGACGCTGGCGGTCAGCATCATGCCGCCGGGCGAAGGCATCGTCGTCGAACTGGTCGAGGAAACCGAGCTGTCGGGCGCCGCGAACGATTCGGGCCGCCCGACGCGCTATCGCGCGATCGTCAACTGCGGCAAGGCGGTCAAGGACATGACCATCGAGGTCCGCGACGAGGCAGGCAATCCGCTCCCCGACCAGACGGTCGGCAAGGTGTGGTGCAGCGGTCCGTCGCTGATGACCGGATATTACCGCGACCCCGAAGCGACCGCGGCCTGCATGAAGGACGGCTGGCTCGACACGGGCGATATGGGTTATATGTCAAACGGTTACATCTATATCGTCGGCCGCGCCAAGGACATGATCATCATCAACGGCAAGAATCACTGGCCGCAGGACATCGAATGGGCGGTCGAGCAATTGCCCGGCTTCAAGTCGGGCGACATCGCCGCCTTTGCGATCACCACGCCGGGCGGCGAAGAGACCCCCGCGGTGCTCGTCCAGTGCCGCACCAGCGACGATGCCGAACGCGCCGCGCTGCGCGAGACGATCCGCGAGCGCGTCCGCGCGATCACCGGCATGAACTGCCTCGTCGAACTGATCCCGCCGCGCACGCTGCCGCGCACCAGTTCGGGCAAACTCAGCCGGTCGAAGGCGCGCGCGCAATATCTGGCGGGGGAAATCCAGCCTTTTGCGATTGCGGCGTAAGGGCGGGAAACGCTGTTGACGCCCGAATGCTGACCTCAATGCCATCGTCATCCCGGCGAAGGCCGGGATGACGAATAAGCGAAAGTCGGGAATCCACCTCCAAAACCCGTCATTTCCACGCAATCCTCCATCCAGTCCCCGCGCGGCACAGAAATTCGCCACGCCGCAGCGCGATGGTTACCTTCGGGTAACCCGCACCCGTTAAACCGGCCGGGTGAAAAGCCTGCCGACCGATCCGACTGCCGCCGACGTCATACCCGCGCGCACCCTGCTGGGGCTGGGGCCGCGGGGTCAGGATCTCGGCAACCTCCGTCAGCTCCAACTCGCGCCGCTTCGTGGCCGCGGCGCGCTGCGGCTCAGCATGGGGCTCGGCATGGCGCTCGTCGCCTTTGTGACGATGCTTCACCATGTCGCGCTGCCGGTCGCCGGCGGCTGGCTCGGTGCATCGCTTTTCTTCAGCCTCTGGTCGTGGCGCCGGTTTCGCGGTCTGCCGCTCGGCGATCCCAAGCTGCCGGGGAGCGTCGAATACCGGCTGTGCAATCGCCACGCGCTTTATTCGGCGCTGCTCTGGGGGGCGCCCTTCTGGCTTCAGGGGCTCACCCCCGGCATCGACCATATCCTGTCGATGTGGACGATCGCGGTGCTGATGATGCTCACGCTGGCGATCGTCGCGCACAGCGTTCCGCTGGCCTGCACCCTGTTCATCATGCCCGTTTCGCTGTCCGCGGCGGCGGCGCTCGGATTGGCCGGGGCGCCGGAAATCGGCGCGGTCACGCTTGTCGCAGGCATTCTGCTTTCGGGCTTCTGCGTCCGTTTTGCGCAAATCCACATCCGTTCGCGCCGCGCCGAGGAGACGCTGCACGAAAAGAGCGAAACGGTCAGCCTGCTGCTGCGCGAGTTCGAGGAAACCTCGGCCGACTGGCTGTGGCAGACCGACAGCAACCGCCGCCTCGTCCATGTTTCGCCGCGCCTCGCCTATGCGCTCGGCAGCAGCGCCGACCGGCTCGAAGGCGTGCCGCTGCTCCAGGCGCTGTCGGGCGATGCGTGGGACACCGGACTGTTCCCCAAGAGCCTGCACGACATGGCCGAACGGATGAAGCCGCGCGAAAGCTTCTCGAACCTGATCGTGCCGGTGTCGATCGGTGGCCGCCCGCGCTGGTGGGAATTGTCGGCGTCGCCGCGCCTCGACGAATCGGGCAAGTTCCTCGGCTTTCGCGGGGTCGGGTCCGACGTCACCGAACAGCGCGCAACCGCCGAACAGATTGCAAGAATGGCGCGCTTCGACAATCTTACGGGCCTGCCCAACCGGCTCAGCCTCAACGAGGATCTGGCCCGCGCGCTCGCCCGCGCCGTCGAGGCCAAATCGCGCTGCGCCCTGCTGATGATCGACCTCGATCGCTTCAAGGCGGTCAACGATACGCTGGGCCACCCCGTCGGCGACAAATTGCTGGCGCAGGTCGCGGCGCGGCTGAAGGCCTTGATGGAGCGCGGCATGACCTGCGGCCGCCTCGGCGGCGACGAATTTGCCGTTGTGCTCCACAATGTCGCCTCCGGCGCGGCCGCCGAAGACCTCGCGCAGCGGATCATCGCGACGATCAGCCGGCCCTATGTCGTCGACAATCACCAGCTGTTCGTCGGCGCCAGCGTCGGTTATGCGATCGGCCCGACCGACGGCGCGACGGTCGAGACGCTGACGCGCAACGCCGACCTTGCGCTTTATAAATCAAAGGATCGCGGCGGGAATGTCGTCGCCGCCTATGTCGCCTCGCTCCACGCCCAGGCCGAGGAACGGCGCGTCATGGAACAGGAATTGCGCGGCGCGCTCGAACGCGGCGAGTTCGAGCTTTATTACCAGCCCGTCGTCACCGCCGCCGACGGTACGCTCAATGGATTCGAGGCGCTGCTCCGCTGGACCAACCAGAAGCTCGGCAATGTCTCGCCGGGCCGTTTCATCCCGCTCGCCGAGGATGCGCGCCTCATCTCGCCGATCGGTGAATGGGTGCTGCGCACCGCATGCCGCGAGGCGATGAAATGGCCGTCGAACCTGAAGGTCGCGATCAACGTGTCGGCCGACCAGCTCACCGACCCCAGCTTCGCGTCGGTCGTCGTCTCGGCACTCGCGCAGAGCGGACTCCCGCCGCAAAGGCTGGAGATCGAGGTTACCGAAAGCGTCTTCCTGCGCGACGGCGGGGGCGCCGCGCAATTGCTCGACCAGCTCATCGCGCTCGGCATCCGCCTGTCGCTCGACGATTTCGGCACCGGCTATTCGTCGCTCGGCTATTTGCGCAAGACGCAATTCTCGACGATCAAGGTCGACCGCAGCTTCGTCGTCGGCGCCGCCAAGGGCAGCATCGAATCGATCGCGATCATCCGCGCCGTCGTCGCGCTCGCCGACAGCCTCGGCATGTCGACCACCGCCGAGGGCGCCGAAACCGAACTGGAGGTCGAAACGCTGCGCAGCTTCGGCTGCTCGAACATCCAGGGCTATTATTACGGGCGCCCGATGCCCGCGAGCGACGTGCTGACGCTGTTCCGCCGCCCCGACGATGTGGCGACGGCTGCGGCGTAACGACCGTCGCCCCCGGCGAAGGCGGGGGCGAAAGAAGAGCGGCGCGGCCAGCCGAATAGCGCGCACGACGAATCGAGTGCCTGAACAAGAGGTTCCGCCGTCCGCCGCATCGGTGGCGCGGCTCGTCGCTGGACGGGTGGTGAATGCCGCCCGGCGTGGCAAAGACGCTCCCACGCTTGAAAACAAGCCGGGGGTCGCATTCCATGTTCCAACGCCGCTTTCTGCCTGCCGCGCTTGCGTCGCTGCTGACGCTTGCCGGGCTGCTCGCCAGCGTCCCCGCCGCGGCCAGATCCTATTTGCAATGCGTCCCCTTCGCACGCGCCGAATCGGGCGTCGACATTCGCGGCAATGCCAAGACCTGGTGGGCGCAGGCGGCGGGCAGCTATGCGCGCGGCAACGAACCGCGGCTGGGCGCCGTCATGGCCTTTGCGGGCACGCGCGGGATGCCGATGGGCCATGTCGCGGTGGTCAAAAAAATCGTCAGCGACCGCGAAATCCTGATCGACCATGCGAACTGGTCGCCGATCAACGGCCGCCGCGGCCAGATCGAACGCGGCGTGCGCGTCGTCGACGTCAGCGATGCCGGCGACTGGAGCCTGGTGCGCGTCTGGTACGCCCCGATCGGCGACCTCGGCCTGCGCGCCAATCCGGTGCAGGGTTTCATCTACGCCGACGGCGAACCGGGCGGCGCAAATCCGGCGCCGAGCTTCGAGGCGCCGGTCTGGGCACAACAGGACTGGAAACCCGGCAACGGCCTCGAGGTCGTTGCCGCCTCGCTCGGCAACTGAGCCTACCCCCCACCTCCAAGGGCTCGACGAGCGACAAAGCCACTCGGGGCGGCCCGCCGCTCCGGGTGGTTTCTGTTTTGGGGCGCCGAAAGGGCACGAAACGGCTCAGTCGGCGCTTATCTGCTTACCATGTTGAGCCCCTCGTCATTGCGAGGAGCGTAGCGACGAAGCAATCTCCAGCCACCGATCGTGCGTGACGATAGCTGGAGATTGCTTCGCTGCGCTCGCAATGACGACTTCGGATGCGAGCGGAGGATGCGTCGCTGATCAGTCGGCGACCGGCGCGTCGCCCTCGCCCGCCACATCCTCGAACCACGCCTCGACCTCGCCCGACAGCTTGATCGTCATCGGCTGGCCGAAGCGATCCTTCGATTTCCCCGCGGCAACGCGGATCCAGCCTTCGGAGATGCAATACTCCTCGACGTCGGTGCGTTCCTTGCCCTTGAAGCGGATACCGATGCCACGTTGCAGCACCTCCAGGTCGAAATGGGGCGAGCGCGGATTGGTCGACATGCGGTCGGGCGGCGTATCGGTCATGGACAATTTTCCCATAAAATGATGCGCGGCCCTAGCGGGCGCACCCCCGCTTCGTCAATCGAAAGGCCGGTCGGGACGGATAGCGCCGCGCCACCTTTCGCTCCGGTCGATTCGCTGGGTCGATTCGCAGCCCCGAAGCGTGTGAACGACCAAAGAAAGCAAGTAAGTTTATAGTTAATGTCGCAAGATATTTTATCCGGTTTTGCACGATGATCTGGCAATTTACTTGTTTACCATCCTCGACATGTTCAAGAATTATCAAGATTTTATGGAACCTTTTCATTCAAGCGTGAATATCGCGGTCAGGGACCAGATCATGTACGAAGGGGAAGTGTCATGCCTTTGTCCTGTCTCAAAATCCGCTCGGCTCATCTTGTTCTTTTGCCCGCCTGCCTCGTGTTGGCGGCATGCGAATCCTCGGGCAGTTACCGCGTCGGCAGTGTCGGCCCTGCCGGGCCTGCGGGGCCCGTCGGCGCCACCGGACCGGCCGGTCCCGCCGGACCAGCCGGTCCCGCCGGTCCCGCCGGTCCCGCAGGCCCGGCTGGCGGAGCGCTCGGTCTCGGCGATGCCGGCGCCCTGGCGGTGGGGGGGCTCGTCGGGCCATCGGGAATCGCCGGCACCGGCCTTCTCGCCAACACCGGCGATCCAGCGAACGTCAATCCCGTGATCGGCGGCGTGCTCGTCAAGTCGGGCAGTCTCGTTAATGTCGTTGCCGACAAGGGCCTGCTGCTCGCGAGCGCAGTCGACAGCCGGCTTCCCGGCGACGCCAATCTCGTCGGCACGGTCGTCGGCGTCGTCAAAAGCACCGGCGTTGCGCTTGTCCAGACCGGAAACGGACAGCAATATCTGGTTGACGGCCTTACCGCCGCGCCGGGCGAGCTGATCACCGCGACGATTGGCAAGGCCACCGCACTCGGCAGCCCCGACGCCTCGCCGCTGATCGGCGCGAGCATCCTGTCCCCGGGCCAACAGAACGGCAGCCTGCTGACCGTCGGCGTCGGCTCGGGCGGGCAGCTCGTCACCGTGCAGCCCGGCACGGGGGGCAATCTGCTCGGCGGCGTCACCGCTGGGCTGACCGGCGGCGCAAACGGGTCGCCTGCCGCCACGCCCGTTGCGCTGGTCGGCAATGTCGTCTCGACCGCGACCGGCGCGCTGGCGCAGGTCGGCGGTGGCACCACGGGCGGCGACGGCAAGGGCGGCAATGCCGTAACCGGCGTGGTCCAGGGTGTTACCGGCACCGTCGGTGGAGTTCTTGGTGGGCTGAAACCCAAGGGTGGCGACTGAGAAGCTCCGCGATGCGTCGCTTGCGCACCGCCGGCGTCGCGACGGTGATGGGGGCCTGGCTCCTGCCCGTCGCGGCGCTCGCCGCCCAGCCCGCCGCGGCGCCGCTCGATGGGCGCCCCCCGCTAGCTCCTGATCGCAGCCGCGATCCGCTGCCCGATCCCGCGCCGCGCGACGTCGCGCTCGGCACGGTCGAACTCGGCGCTCGCCCCGATGTCACGATCCGCGAAATCCGTTTCGTGGGCGCCGGCGTGCCCGCCAACGTGGCCCGCGCGGCGCAGCGCTTCGTCGGGCGCCGCGCATCGGCCGACAATCTGGCAAAGCTCGCGGCGGCGATGACCCGCGCCTACAACCGGTCGAGCGTCGCGCTCTTCACACTGGTCATCCCCGAACAGGATCTGTCGGACGGGATCGTCACCGTCGCCTCGGCCGAAGGCTATATCGGCTCGGTCACGCTGAGCGGCGAAAGCGAAAGCGGCCCCGCGCCGCTCATCGCGCGCATGGCCGCGCCACTGACCGCCGAACGTCCGCTGCCGCGCGCGCAATTCGAGCGCGCGCTTGGCAACATCGCCGATATCCCCGGCGTCGCCGTCACGCCCAGGCTGGCGCTCGGCGGCGAGCAGGGCGCGGTGGCGCTCGACCTCGCCGTCGATGCAAAAAGACCCACGCTCGGCCTCGGTTTCACCACGCGCACCAGTCGTTTCGCCAACGACGGCATCGTGGATGCCAATGCGCGCGGCACCAGCCTGTTGCGCAGCGGCGACGAAACGCGGCTCAGCGGCGCGGCGGCCGTCAACTTCCGTTCACTTCTCTACCTTGCCGCCCGCCATTCGACCCCGCTGGGCGCGGGCGGCACGCGCGCCGAGCTGTCGGGCGCGGCGCTACGCACCCGGCCCGAAGGGCTGGCGGTCGACGGTGAAGCCTGGAGCGCGGGCTTTGCCCTCACCCATCCGGTCGTTCGCGCCGCGCGGCGCAATCTCGTCGCGGTCATCCGCGTCGATTATCTCGATTCCAAAAATGCTCTGTTCGGGTCGACAATCGCGGCCGAAAAAAGCTGGATCGCGGGCGGCAGCCTGGCCTTTCGCCTGTCCGAGGACCGCACCGCGGTTGGCGCGCGTATCGGTGTGGCCAAGGGGCTCGACATCGCTGGCGCGCGCGTCGATCCGGCGATCGGAGAGGTCGGTTTCGCCTATGCCGACGTCGGCGTCGAGGCGAACCAGTCGTTCGGGAAAGCGGTTATCGCACGCATCGCCGCGACAGGACGCTGGTCGCGCGACCGTCTGCCCGCCGCGCAACGCTTCAGCGTCGGCGGCGCCACATTTGGCCGTGCGTTCGACGACGGGCTGGTCAGCGGCGATCGCGGCTATGCGGCATTTGGCGAACTCGCGTTGCGCCCAATTCAAAACGGCCGAATGGCGAAGAGCGAAATCTATGCCTTTGCCGATTATGCGGACGTCCGGCTCGCCGCGCGCGCGTCGACGTCGGCAGCAGCCTTCCGGCTCGGCAGCTGGGGCGGCGGCCTTCGGCTCTCCTACGCCGACAATGCCACCATCGGGCTTGAGCTGGCTGACGCCTGGAAACAGCCGGTGCCGGGTTTCGGACAGGACTTGCGCGTCGCGCTCAGCTGGAAATTGTCGATCCGCCCCTGACCGGCGCGACCACCGGCGCCGCTGCCGAATAGAGTTTGTCGGCGAGCGGATAAAGCTCGCGCTCCTCGCGCTCGACGCGGCGCCCCAGCAGGTCGAAGACGATCCGCGTCTCGCGGCAGAAGCCCGCCCGGTCGGCCGCAACGCGCGCAGCGGTCCATTTGTCGTCATAAGCGGCGAAATTGTCGGCGAGGTCGCCCATTTCGAGTTCAAACGCGCGGGTGAGGCGAACAAGTTCGGCCTCGCCGCTCGCACGCAGGCGCGGATACAGCGCCCAATCCTCGCACTTCAGATGGCGGACCAGCGTGGTGCGCAACGCCGAGCGCGCCGATGCCAGATCGGCGGGACGCAGCGGCGCGGGGTCGTCGATCATCGCCAGGATGATGCGCGCCAGCGCCATCAGCGCCGCATGTTCGGCGCGCAGTCGATCCATTTCCCGGCTCGTGGCCATAATGGTTCCCGCGGCGCGAGCAGTCCCTCGTCCGCGATCATAGATGGGGAGCGTGAACGGACCGTAAACTCTCTTCCCGCCCGGCGGCGACCGGAACGCCGCCCGCGCCGGCGTCCGGCCAGGTCGCGCGCCGCCAGCTCGACGGCGGTGCGCCGAAGCGGCGGGCGAAGGCGGTCGCGAAATGGCTGGGCGTCGCAAAGCCCGTGGCGAGCGCGATTTCGGTCACCGGATCGTCGCCCGCGCGCAGCATCCGCGCCGCCGCGTCGAGCCGCGCGCGCAGCACATATTGCCAGGGCGTGACGCCGAACGCCTCACGGAACGCGCCGGTGAAGCGCCGCACGTCCATGCCGACGAGCGCCGCGAGCGTATCGAGGCTGTGCCGCGCGTCGGGCTCGTCGCGGATCGCCGCGACCAGCGCCGCGCGCTGCGATGCCGACAGCGTGCGCCGCGCCCCATGCCGGAACCCCGGTCGATAACGCGCGCGCAGATGCAGGTGCAGCGCATCGCCGACCGCGTGCGCCGCCATGTCGGCCAGGCCGCCGCCCGGCCCGCGCAGCAATTCGGCCAGCCGCGCCGCCGATCCGAAGAGAAAATCGTCGCGGTGCCGCACCCGCGCCGCAAGCGGCACGTCGCCGACGAGCGCGGTGGGCACGCGCAGCTCGACAAACTCGGCCCGCCCGCCCTCGGCGAGCGCGGCATAGCGGCACGCCGCGGGGATGATCCAGATGTCGCCGCGTTCCGGCTGCACCGGCCCCGACGGCCCGACGGCAAACTCGCACATGAGCCGGTCGATCCGCCCGCCCAGATGCACGACGATCGTGTGATGCGCCTCCTCGAACGTCCAGTCGGTCGGGCGGTCGAGCCGTTCGGTCGCGGCGACGACGCCGATCGGGCCGATCGCCGTCTCGCGGCGCGCGATGAGCGCCCGCGGTCGCAGCGGCCGGATGCCGTCCCACACGCCCCACGCCTGCCCGCTCAATCGCCCTCCTCTCCGGCCACCCGACTCATGCGCCGGAGGGGAAAGCTGCGCCGGAATTGGAAAGCGGGCAAGCCGGAACGCGCCTATCGTCGGCAGGACAGCGCCGTGGCGACTGCCCTGGCGTCCCTCCCACCGTCACCAAGGAGACCAGCAATGACGGATCACAGCATCAAGGGCAAAGTCGCGCTCATCGCGGGCGGCGGCAAGAATCTGGGCGGCCTCGTCGCCCGCGACCTTGCCGCGCACGGCGCCAGGGCCGTCGCGGTGCATTACAACAGTCCCGCCTCCGCCGCCGAGACCGAGGCAACGCTCGCCGCCATCCGCGCCGCGGGCGCCGAGGCCGTCGCCTTCCAGGCCGACCTCACGTCGGCGTCGGCGATGGAAAAGCTGTTCGCCGACACCATCGCGGCGGTCGGGCGCCCCGACATCGCGATCAACACCGTCGGCAAGGTGCTCAAAAAGCCCTTCACCGAGATCAGCGAGGCCGAATATGACGAAATGACCGCGGTGAACAGCAAGACCGCCTTTTTCTTTCTGAAAGAGGCGGGCAAGCACCTCAATGACAATGGCAAGATCTGCACGCTCGTCACCTCGCTGCTCGGCGCCTACACGCCCTTCTACGCCGCCTATGCGGGGACCAAGGCGCCGGTCGAGCATTTCACCCGCGCCGCATCGAAGGAGTTTGGCCAGCGCGGCATTTCGGTGACCGCGATCGGGCCGGGGCCGATGGACACCCCCTTCTTCTACCCCGCCGAGGGCGCGGAGGCGGTCGCCTATCACAAGACGGCCGCCGCGCTGTCGCCTTTCACCCCCACCGGCCTGACGCATATCGAGGATATCGTGCCGTGGATTCGGATGCTGGTGTCGGAAGGCTGGTGGATGACCGGCCAGACAATCCTCGTCAACGGCGGCTATACGACCAAGTGACCCCGGCTGGCGGGCGGCTGTCAGACCGTCCGCCATTCCCCCACCGCCAAATCCCCGATCTCCCACCCCCCGATCCGCCACCGCACCAGCCGCAGCGTCGGAAACCCCACCGCCGCCGTCATCCGCCGCACCTGGCGGTTGCGGCCTTCAGTGATGGTGAGTTCGATCCAGGCGTCGGGGACGCTCTTGCGGTATCGCACCGGCGGGTCGCGATCCCACAGCTTTGGCGGCTCGATGCGGCGGACGGTGGCGGGGCGGGTCGGGCCGTCGTTCAGCGTGACGCCACGGCGCAGCGCCGCCAGCGCGGCGGCGTCAGGTTCGCCCTCGACCTGCGCCAGATAGGTTTTGGGCATCTTGTGCTTCGGCGACGAAATCCGCGCCTGCAACGCGCCATCGTCCGTCAGGATGAGCAGGCCTTCGCTGTCGCGGTCCAGCCGCCCGGCGGGATAGACGCCCGGCACGTCGATATAGTCGGACAAGGTCGCGCGCGGGCCGTCCACGGGTGCGGTCGTTCCCTTGTCGGTGAATTGCGACAGCACGCCATAAGGCTTGTTGAACAGGATCAGGCGGGGCATGATGTGTTTGCTGCCATACGCCCCGCGGCTTTCTTCGTCACCCTGAACTTGTTTCAGGGTCCATGGCCTGCCCTATCCGGTAACGCGGCGCCGAACGAGAGCGCAGGCCATGGATGCTGAAACGAGTTCAGCATGACGAAACCGAAAAGGAAACGCCCAAAACAAAACCGGCGGCCGTTTCGGGCTGCCGGTCTGTATCTTACGCCGCCTCTTTTTTCCGCGACGCCTTCTTGCGCTCGTGCGGATCGAGGATCGCCTTGCGGATGCGGATATTCTTCGGCGTCACCTCGACCATCTCGTCGTCGTCGATATAGGCGATCGCCTGCTCCAGCGTCATGCGGCGCGGCGGGGTCAGCCGGATCGCGTCGTCCTTGCCCGTCGAGCGGAAGTTGGTGAGCTGTTTCGACTTCATCGGGTTGACCTCAAGGTCTTCGGGCTTGGCGTTTTCGCCGATGATCATCCCCTCGTACAGCGCCTCGCCGGGCGACACGAACAGGATGCCGCGCTCTTCCAGGGGGCCAAGCGCATAGGCGACGGCTTCGCCATTGCCGTTCGAGATGAGGACGCCATTCTTGCGGCCCTCGATCACGCCCTTGTACGGGCCATATTTCTCGAACAGGCGGTTCATGATCCCGGTGCCGCGCGTGTCCGACAGAAACTCGCCATGATAGCCGATCAGGCCGCGCGACGGGCCGCTGAAGGTGATGCGCGTCTTGCCGCCGCCCGACGGGCGCATGTCGATGAGGTCGGCCTTGCGCATCTGCATCTTCTCGACCACCGTGCCGCTATGCTCGTCGTCGACGTCGATGACGACGGTTTCATAGGGTTCGGTGCGCTGGCCGTTTTCGTCGGTCTGATAGAGGACGCGCGGGCGGCTGATGCCGAGCTCGAAGCCTTCGCGGCGCATCGTTTCGATGAGCACGCCAAGCTGAAGCTCGCCGCGGCCCGCGACGTCGAAACTGTCCTTGTCGGCGCATTCGGTGATGCGGATCGCGACATTGGTTTCGGCTTCGCGGAAGAGGCGGTCGCGGATCATGCGGCTCGTCACCTTGCTGCCCTCGCGCCCCGCCATCGGGCTGTCGTTGACGGCAAAGCGCATCGACAGCGTCGGCGGGTCGATCGGCTGCGCGGCGATCGGTTCGCTGACGCTGGTGTCGGCGATGGTGTTCGCGACGGTCGCGTTGGTGAGGCCGGCGATCGCGACGATGTCGCCCGCGCGCGCCTCGTCGACGGGCACGCGGTCGAGCCCGCGGAACGCGAGCAGCTTCGATGCACGGCCGGTCTCGATCACCTTGCCGTCCATGTCGAGCGCGTGGATCGGCTGGTTGACCCTGACCGTGCCCGACTGGACGCGGCCGGTGAGGATGCGGCCGATGAAATTGTCGCGGTCGAGCAAAGTCGCGAGGAAGGTGAAGGGCGCATTTTCGTCGAGCCCCGGCGCGGGGACATGGCTGACGATCGTCTGGAACAAGGGCTCGAGCGTGCCCTCACGCGCTTCGGGGTCGGGCGAGGCATAGCCGCCGCGGCCCGAGGCATAAAGTATGGGGAAATCGAGCTGTTCGTCATTGGCCTCGAGCGTCAGGAACAGCTCGAACACCTCGTCGAGCACCTCGGCGGCGCGCGCGTCGCTGCGGTCGATCTTGTTGACGACGACGATGGGTTTCAGACCGAGCGCGAGCGCCTTGCCGGTGACGAACTTGGTCTGCGGCATCGGCCCTTCGGCGGCGTCGACCAGCAGGATGACGCCGTCGACCATCGACAGGATGCGCTCGACCTCGCCGCCGAAATCGGCGTGGCCCGGCGTGTCGACGATGTTGATACGCGTCGCCTTGTCGCCCTCGCCCCATTCGACGCTGGTGCATTTCGCCAGGATGGTGATCCCGCGTTCTTTCTCCAGGTCATTGGAATCCATGGCCCTTTCCTCGACACGCTGGTTGTCGCGAAAGGTGCCCGACTGGCGGAAGAGTTGATCGACGAGCGTGGTTTTGCCGTGATCGACGTGCGCGATAATGGCGATATTGCGGAGCGACATGGGAAAAGAGGCCTTTTGTGGAGATGAGCGGCAGCGCCGTGGCTGCGCGCGCCCTTAGCGATTATCCTGCTGCGGCGCAACAAAAGCGAGGTTGGCCGGATTGTATAGGGATCGCGCCTCGTGGCGGCGCAGCCGCCGCGCAAGGCCATTCTCGAACGCCGCCCGCCACGTCGAGAGCGCGGTCGTGAAACCGTCCCCCTCGGCCGCCTTTCCTTCCAGGTCCGCCAGCGCGCGCGAGGCCGCCAGAAGGTCGCGCCGCTCGGCGCCGAACGCCGGGGCCGGATAGCGTTCGGCGATCAGTCCCAGCTGATGGCGCGCCGCGGCCAGCAGCGCGCGCGCCGCAGCGCCATCGCCGCGCCGCGCCATGCCGATCGCGCCGCGCAGCGCCGAGACGGTCAGCCGCAGCTGGTCGTCGAGCGCGCGTCCAACAGGCGGGTCGCCATCGGGACAGGGGGCGATCGCGCGCACATAGGCGGCAATGGCGGCGAGCATCGCCGGCGTCGGTTCGCGGCCTGCGAATTCGTCGACAATCAAGGCGCGGACAAAGGATTCCAGAACTCCGTCCGCCGAATCGCGCGACACTTTGCCCGGCCGCGCCAGATCGGGAATGCGGACGGGGTCGAAGCGGCCATTGCCGCGCGCGGCGCCAAAGAAACTGTGCGTAACATCGGCCGTGCCAGCCCGATCCGAAACGCCCGCCATCAGGAAATGTGCGTTGTCGCGCCCGTTGACGTGGCAACCGGCGCAGCTCAGCCCGGCTTTGGCGGCCTGTCCGCCGAGCAGTCGGGGGCTGTTGAACAGCGCCTCCCCCGCCTGTATTTCGACCGAAGCGCTGCCCAAACATGCCGCAGGCTGGGTCGTAAGGACGGCAAGCTCGGCTCCCGGCGCCGTCCAGCGCAACGTCTCGAACGGCGGCGGCGCGGCGGCGGGGGCGGCGGGAACAGCCAGAGCCAGCGCGACCGCCATGCCGCCGGTGCACCGGTTCAGCCTGCCGATGGCGCTTTCTCCTCGATCCAGCGTCGCAGTTCATCGGCTTCGTTGCAGCCGAATCCACAGATCGCGTCGAGTCGCGCCAGATGCGCCCTCGCCCCGGCAACATCGCCCCGTTCGAGCTTCAGTTCGCCATAATATTCGATCGCGCCGCGGTGCGTCGGCGCGATCGCAAGCGCGTCGCGATAATAGGCTTCGGCCGCGTCGTGACGCCCGAGCTTGCGGTTCGCGAAGCCGAGATAGGTCAGCACATCGGGGTGTGGCCCCGCCGCCCACAGCGCCGCATCGAGTTTTGCGATCGCCGCTTCGTAACGGCGTTCGTTGATGAGCGCGACAGCCGCGACATAGATGGGATCGAGCGCGGCGGCGGATGGCAGGTGCATATCGGGCGCGACCGCGGCCCGCGCCTGCGGTCCCGCGGCGATGGCTGCCTCCAGCCTGGCGATCGCATCGGCAAGCTTTGCCGCATCGGCGCAGCTGGCTGCGCACTGTTCCTGCATCATCTTGAGCGCTTGCAGCTCTTTGTCGGCCTTGTCGGCCTTGCCGAGTCTCGCCTGCACGACGCCAAGATCGCGGCGCGCCTCGACCATTTTCCCGTCATGGCGCACCGCTGTTTCGAGCGGCTTTACCGCGCGGGAATAATCGCCCTGCGCCAGATGGCTGGCGCCGAGCAGATAATTGGCCTGCGGGTTCCTGGGGACGGCCGCGACAACCTTTTTCAGAGCCTTCGCCGCCTCGGCATAGCGGCCTGCGGCAAAGGCTTCGACACCCTTTTTATAGTCGATCGTCGGGTCATAGCTGCTCTGGCTCGGCGGCGCGCCGCCTCCCCCACCGCCGCCGCCCGCCGCAAGAGCGATAGGCGCCGCCAGCGCCGCGCAAGCCGCGAGCAGGGACATGGATGACCGGTAGTACCGCATGGCGTGTCGCTCCTCGGTCTGGAGAGGGTCAGTCTACCACAGAAGCGACCGGGGCGAAACGGATCAAAGCATCGCGACCAGTCGCTCGATCTCTTGCCCCGCGGCGCGCGCGGCGCGGACGAGGTTCGCGTGGAAATCACCGCCGCTGTCGCCATTCGCCTCGTCGGTCACCGCCTTGATCGCCGCCCATGGCTTGCCGAGCCGCATCGCCGCCTGCGCGACCGCGCCAACCTCCATATCGACGAGCGTGGCGCCGAGCGATTTGAGGTCGGCGGCGGCGTCGGGGGAGGCGACGAAGCTGTCGCCGCTGGCGATGCGCGCGTGAGGCAGGCCCAGCCCCGGATCGGGCATCGCGGCGAAGTGCGCCTCCCCCGGCTCGCCCATCGGCCAGTCGCCCGCGCGGTAGCGCCGGAAGCGGCCGGGATGCGTCGCGCCATAATCATGCTGCAAGGCTTCGGCGATCCAGTAAGCGCCCGGCGCCGCGCCAAGCGCGCCGCAGGTGCCGCTCATCAGAATGAGGTCGGCATCGCGCGCGAGGGCACCCGCGCACAGCGCAGCATTGACCTTGCCAAGCCCGCAGGTCGCGATGGCGACATCATGGCGATGCACGGCGAGACGGCGGACGGCGAAGGGGCCGTCATCCCTGTCCCCGGCTCCGGGGAACAATGTGTCACTCTCTTCGGGAAGTGCGGCAAGGATCAGCATATATGACATTATGCCTCTCTAGCGCCTCCTGCCGTCTTGCCAATCGTCCCCGCCACGGCCATCGCCTGCTGCAATGCTAGACCGCATCTTCCCCGACCGTTTCGTTCTTCTGCTGCTTGCGACGATTCTGCTCGCGAGCCTGCTGCCGGTGCGCGGCGCGGCGGTACCGGTCGCAGAGGCGTTTTCGACGGCGGCGGTCGTTCTGCTCTTTTTTCTGAACGGCGTCCGCCTTCCGCGCGACGAGGTGCTGCATGGCGTGCGCAACTGGAAACTTCAGGGCGCAGCGCTTCTTTTCTGCTTCGGCGCCATGGCCTTGCTGGGCCTCGCCGCGCAGGCCGCTCTCGCGCCTCTGCTGCCGACGACGCTCGCACTCGGCTTCCTGTTCCTCGGCGTCCTGCCCTCGACGGTTCAGTCGGCGACCGCGGCCACCTCGATGGCGGGGGGCAATGTCGCCGCGAGCGTCGTCGCCGCCGCGCTGCTCAATCTGATCGGGGTCGCGCTGTCACCGTTGCTCTTTGCCTTGCTCGCCGGCAGCGCGGGCGCAATTCAGGGCGCGGCGGTGCTGCGCATCGTGTCGGTCCTGCTCCTTCCCTTCCTGATCGGACAGCTTGCACAGCGCTGGCTTCGTCCCTGGGCGCTCGCGCACCGCGGCCTTGCCACCGCCATGGATCGCACGGCGATCGCGATCGCCGTCTATGTCGCCTTTTCGGCCGCGGTCGTCGCGGGCATCTGGGACCAGCTCGACGAGCGTGAGATCGCTATCATTCTCGCTGTCACCGCGTTGATGCTGGCGCTGTCCTTCGGGGGAGCCTGGGCGCTCGGCGGACTGCTGCGGCTTGCGCGACCCGATCGCATCACGCTGCTCTTCGCGGGCGCGCAGAAAAGCATCGCGGTCGGCGCGCCGCTGGCGGCGACGCTGTTCCCGCCCGCAATCGCCGGCATGGTGCTGGTGCCGATCCTCGTTTATCATATGGCGCAACTGATCGTGTCGGCATGGATTGCGCCGGGATTGAAAAGGACAGGACAAGTGTAATGCTTGTATAATACAGTGCCGCATGCCATATAGGCGGGCGGCCCTGACATCTCTCTTGGGGCTGGAAGGAAGACGAATGAGCGAAGTGACCGCAACGGCGACCGCGACCGACGAGCTGAAACTGACGCCGCCCGAACCCGTGCCCGCCGTGACGCCCGACAAGGCGGCGGGCCTCGTGCCGCTGTCGACCGAGCAGAAATCGAAGCTCGAAGAGCGCGTCGATGGCTTCATCGACGATCTGGTTGCGCAGGACGTCAATTCGCCCGCCTTCGGGCAAAAGGTCGACCAGATCACCAATATGGGCCGCAAGGAAATGCTGGAAGCGGCGAACCAGTCGAACCGTTTTCTCGACCGCCCGATCAAGGCGATGGACCGTGACACCGACATCGGCCAGAATCTGATCGAGCTGCGCAACACCGTCGAGCGGCTCGACCCGTCGGCAAACGGCAAGCTGATTTCCAAGCGCGGCCTGCTCGACAAATTGTTCGGCAGCAGCGTCACCAATTATTTCGCCAAATATCGCAGCGCCCAGTCGCACATCTCGAGCGTACTGACCGCGCTGGCGAACGGCAAGGACGAGCTGTTGATGGACAATGCCGCCATCGACGTCGAACGCCGCAAGCTGTGGGAAGCGATGGGCAAGCTGGAGCAGATGGTCCATATCGCCCAGACGCTCGACCGCAAGCTCGAGGAAAAGGCCGCCGAACTCGACGGCATCGACCCTGCGAAGGCCAAGGTGCTGCGCGAAAATGCGCTCTTCTATGCGCGCCAGCGGACGCAGGATCTGCTGACGCAGATGGCGGTGACGGTGCAGGGTTATCTCGCGCTCGATCTGGTCAAGAAGAACAATATCGAGCTGGTGAAGGGCGTCGAGCGCGCCAGCACCACCACGGTCGGCGCCTTGAAGACCGCGATCACCGTCGCGCAGGCGATGACCAACCAGAAGCTTGTGCTCGAACAGATCACCGCGCTCAACACCACCACCGCGAACATCATCGACGGCACGTCGAAGATGCTGAAGGACAACACCGCGCGCATCCACGAGCAGGCGGCGTCGAGCACGATCCCGATGGAAACGCTGCAACGCGCCTTCCAGAATATCTATGACACGATGGACGCGATCGACACCTTCAAGCTGAAGGCGCTCGACAGCATGAAAACCACGGTCAACACGCTGGAGGGCGAGGTCGCCAAGTCGAAGGGCTATATCGCGCGCGCCGAGGGCGCCGCCCAGGCGCAGGCGAGCGTCGGCGGCGGCGACAGCCCGCTCGCGGCGATCGAAGGGTGACGGCGAACCGATGAGCATGAGCGAGGTCGACAAGATCCGCCTTTCGGCCGAAGCCGCGATCGAACGGTCGCGCGAACGACAGCGACCGATCGGCACCAAGAGCGTCGCGCTGCGCCGCCAGCATCTTTACAGGAAGCTCGGCCGGATGCTGATCGCGGGGGGCGTGCTGCTACTCGGCGCCGCACTGTTCGGCGCGCTGATCCAGCCGCTCGGCTTCACCGGACTGCTCGCGCTGTTCGTCCTGCTTGTCGGCGTCGCGATACTCTTAGGCAAATGGCCGCCCTTCCCCGAACCGCGGCAGGCGGACCTGCCGAAAACCGATTTGAAACAGCTCGCCGGGCGCACCGAAATCTGGCTGGAAACGCAGCGGCCCGCGCTCCCCGCGCCCGCGCGCCAGCTGGTCGACGGCATCGGCGTCCAGCTCGACCTGCTCGCGCCGCAGCTCCAGACGCTCGATCCCGCGACGCCTGCCGCCGCGAACATCCGCAAGCTCGTGGGCGAAGACCTCCCCGAACTCGTCGCGGGTTATCAGCGCATCCCGGCGGGGCTGCGCAAGGAAGCGCATGCCGGGCGCACCCCTGACGAAACCTTGCTTGGCGGCCTGAAAATGCTCGAAAGCGAGATCGGCAATGCCGCGCGCAGCCTCGCCGCGGGCGAACTCGACAAGCTCGCGACGCGCGAACGCTATCTCCAGCTCAAATATCAGGGGATCGACGACGAACAGGCGCCGGGCGGTCAGGCCTGACGCCAGCGCTGCGTACCGAGCCACAGCAGCAGCACGAGCAGCAGCGGCGACGCGAGCTTCCACTCGCCCGGACCGGCCAGCGGCGCGAGCAGCGGCGCCGACGACAGGAGCCAGAGCGCGGCCAGCAGCGCACCCGCCGCGAGCGCTTCAAACGCAAAGCTGCGCCAGAAACGCCCGCGCGCCCGCTTGTACGCCGCCTGCGCGTCAATCGAACGGTCGATGCGCTGCACGAACCCCCGGTCGCCCGGCCGATCGGGCGGCGCCAGCATCGCCGCAAGAAGAGCGTCGGCGTCGGCTTCGCTTGGCTGTGTCATGGCGTCGGTTCTCCGGCGATCATTTTCTGCGCCTTCGCGCGCCCGCGCAAGACAAGCGATTTGAGCGTGCCGAGCGGCACGCCCATGATCGCGGCGGCCTCGCCATGCGAGCAACCGTGGCCGATGCATAAGGTGAGCGCCGCGCGCTCCTGCGGCGACAGCGCCGCCAGCAGGCGGTCGGCGTCGACGGCCGCGTCGCTGGCCGACCGCGGGTCGGTCGACGTCGCGTGCGCTTCGTCATCGCGTGCGATGGCGGCGCGCCGCCGTGCCGTGCGCCGCTGGTCGAGGAACAGGCGCCAGCCGATTCCCATGACCCATGCCGCATAACGTCCCTGCCCCCGATACTCGCCCGCCCGCTGCCACGCGCGAACGAAAGCCTCCTGCGCCAGATCGTCGGCGTCGCATCCCGCGGCCCGCGCCAGGAACGCCCGCACCCGCCCCTCGTACCGCAGCACCAGGAGCTGGAATGCGGCGCGATCGCCCCTCGCGACACGCTGGCTGAGCGCCCAATCTTCATCGGCCTCTCCCCCGTCACGCAGCGGCGCGCTCCTCGACAGCGGCGCTGCGCGCCAGGCGGCGACGGACCAGCAGCGCCGCTCCGACAAAGGCGGGGAAAAGCGCGGCGCCCGCCGAAATGCGGATCAATTGCTCATGCCCCTGGATCAGTCCGAAACCCGCCATCGCGAGACCGATCGCGAGCAGGACCAGCGCGTTGCGGTCATCGCCGGGCGCGTCGGTGCGCTGACCGCCCAGATGCTCATATGGCTTGTTGAGCTTGTCGATCAGCGGGGTCACGGCCTCCGATTTTGCCTCGAGCGCCCGGCGGATCGAGCGATGGAGCATCCACGCATGAAGCAGCCGCGCCAGCAGGAAAAATCCGACGATGAAAAGCGCAACGAACGTCGCATTCTCGACGGCGTTGAAAAAGCTGTCGCTGATCGCCACCAATTCGGTGGTTGGCGGCGGCGGCGGCAGAAAGGCGGCAATATCGCGCGGGTCGATATAGGCCGCGACATCGGCCGGGCTGATTGACTGTGCGCCGGCGACGGGCACGGCAACGGCCGTGGCGGGCGGCGCCGCGGCCGACATGGCGGGGGCGCTCGAGGCCGTCGCCGCGGTGGTGATCAACTGGTCCATCAACGCATATTCTCCTTGACACCGGACAGCGTGGTGAAAACGGGTGGCGGCCCGCGCCGGGGCACGGATGATCCGCACCGGGGAGCACAGCTTCCATGACCGCGCAAGGCCGCCGCCCGGATCGGCAAGCGCGCCGATCATCGACTGGACGGTGCGGCCGCGCGTTTCGGATGCACATGGGCGGCGTTTTTTTTTTGCGAGATCGCGGCGCACCTGCATAGCGCGACCGGCGGCAGGATTTGGGTTGGCCTGTCAGAAGAAAATGGATGCCCCGCGAGGATTCGAACCTCGATAGACGGAATCAGAATCCGTAGTCTTACCATTAGACGACGGGGCAAAGAGGGGCGCGCAATATGATCAGGCGCGCGGGCTGTCAAGGCCGCTGCGCCCATCGGCAACAGTCTGCTTGCCCTGCGGCATTTCGCCGCTAGCATCGCCCGCATAACAAGGGGGGCCGCGCCCCGGCGCAGGCGCCCGCATAGGAGTGGGCTGATGCGTCATGTCGCGATCGTCGGGTCGGGTCCGGCGGGCTATTATACCGCCGAAACATTGCAGAAGGCGGACGACATCGCGGTCGACGTCATCGACCGGCTGCCCGTCCCCTATGGCCTGATCCGCACCGGCGTCGCGCCCGATCACCAGTCGATCAAGGCGGTGTCGCGCCGTTATGAGGGCGTCGCGCTGACCGACAATGTCCGCTTCGTCGGCCATGTCGCGGTCGGCACCGACGTCAGCATCGACGAGCTGGTGGTGCTGTACGACGCGGTCGTGCTGGCGACGGGCGCACCGAACGACCGGCCGCTCGACATAGCCGGCGCCGACCGGCCCGGTGTGATCGGCAGTGCTGCCTTTGTCGGCTGGTACAACGGCCACCCCGATTTTGCCGATCTGAATCCGCCGCTCGACGCCCCCGGCGTCGCGGTGATCGGCAATGGCAATGTCGCGCTCGACGTCGCACGCATCCTCGCCAAGACGCCTTCCGAATTCGCCGGTAGCGACATCGTCGCGCACGCGCGCACGGCGCTCGCCGCCAGCGGGGTGCGGCATATCCACATCCTCGGCCGCCGTGGCCCCCATCAGATCGCGATGACGCCCAAGGAGCTGGGCGAACTCGCGCATCTGGAGCGCGCCAGCCCGCGCGTCGACCCCGCCGATCTGCCCGACGAGGGCGACGACGCGCTGCTCGAACCGGGAATGCGCAAGTCGGTCACGCACCTGCGCAGCTTCGCCGCCAATCCCGTCGCCAAGCCCGTGACGATCGATTTCGACTTCTTTGCCATGCCGGTTGCGATCGAGGGCAGCCAGGAAAATGGGGGTCGCGTTCGGCGCGTGATCGTCGAAAAGACCGCGCTCGACGCCGATCTGCGCAGCCATGGCACGGGGGAAACCTATGCCATCGACGCGGGGCTGGTGATCAGCTGCATCGGTTATCAGACGCCGCCGATCCCCGGCGTGCCCTATGAACATGGTCGCGGCCGCTTTGCGAACGACGAGGGGCGGATATTGCCCGGCCTCTATTGCGTGGGCTGGGCGCGGCGCGGGCCGTCGGGGACGATCGGCACCAACAAGCCCGACGGCGCGCGCATCGCCGAAATGGTGCTGGACGACATCGGCCGCGGCGCGGGCAAGGCGGGACGGCCGGGGCTCGACGCGCTGCTCGCCAGCCGGGGCGTTGCGCCCGTCACCTTTCGCGACTGGCGCCGGATCGAGGCGGCGGAAGTCGCGGCGGCGCTCGACGGCAACCCGCGTGAGAAGTTCACCAGCGTCGAGGCGATGCTCGCCGCGATCGGGCGATGACCGAGCGCATCCGCACCGCGCTGCGCTGGCTGCTCGCGCTTGCCTTCGGCTATGCGGGGTGGCGGCATCTGGCGACACCGGAACCTTTTGTCGCGATCACCCCGCCGTGGGTGCCGCGCCCCGATCTGGTCGTCGCGGCGACCGGGATCGCCGAGATCGCGGGCGCGATCGGGCTGATGATCCCCGCCACCCGCAAGGCCGCCGGCTGGGGCCTCGCCCTCTATGCGCTGTGCGTCTGGCCCGCCAATGTCCACCACGCGCTCGCCAATGTCGCGATCGGCGGGGAGACGCTCGGCTGGTGGTATCATGGCCCGCGCCTCGCCGCGCAGCCGTTCATCATCTGGTGGGCGCTATGGGCGAGCGGCGCGGTCGAGTGGCCGTTCGGGAAAAGGAAAGCCCCTCCCCCTTGATGGGGGAAGCGGCGAGCCCCGGATCAAGTCCGGGGCGCAGCGGTGGGGGTGAGGTCGCGGGCAAAAGCGTACGCCGGCAACCTCACCCCCACCCAACCCTCCCCCATCAAGGGGGGGGGACTTTTAACTTGCGGCCGGCGTCTCGATCGGCGGCTGTCCCTTCTGCCTTGCCGCATGGGCCTCGACCGCTTTCAGCACGCGCAGCATGTTGCCGCTCGCGATCTTTTCAAGTTCGGCCTGCGAATAGCCGCGCCGCGCCAGTTCGACGAACAGCGCCGGATAGCCCGCGACATCCTCCATCCCCACCGGCGCCGAATCCATGCCGTCATAGTCGCCGCCAAGCCCGATATGGTCGACGCCGATCGTGCGCTTCAGATGGTCGATATGGTCGGCAACCCTCGCGACCTGCGTTTTCGGGGCGGGGTTCGCGTCGTCCCACGCCTTCAGCGTCGCCGCGGCCGCCGCGGGATCGCCGGGATACATGGCCTTCAGCCGTGCCTCTTCGGCGGTGCGGCGGAGGCCGTGCGCGCGGACATCGGCGTCGAGGAAGCCGGGCAGGAACACGACCATCACGATCCCGCCATTCGCCTTGACCGCGGGCAGCACGCTGTCGGGAACGTTGCGCGGATGATCGTTCACCGCGCGCACGCCCGAATGGCTGAACATCACCGGCGCCCTCGACGCCGCAAGCGCATCCTGCATCGTCGCTTCGCTGACGTGGCTCAAATCGACGATCATGCCGATGCGGTTCATCTCCTGCACCACCTGGCGTCCGAAATCGGTGAGGCCGTCATGTTCCGGCGCATCGGTCGCGCTGTCGGCCCAGGGCACATTCCTGCCGTGGGTCAACGTCATGTACCGCACCCCCATGCCGTACATTTCGCGCAGCACCGCCAGACTCGACCCGATCGAATGGCCGCCCTCGATCCCCAGCATCCCGGCGACCTTGCCCGCCTTCATCGCCTTTTCAAGCTCCGCCGCATCGCCCGCAAGCATCAACCGGGCGGGGTAACGCGCGACCAGCCGCCGCATCACGTCGATCTGTTCGATCGTCTGCTGCACCGCTTTCGCTTCATTGGTGGTCGATGGGACATAGACCGACCAGAATTGCGCGCCGACATGCCCGCGGCGCAGCCGGTTGAGGTCGGTGTGCATCGCGATCCGGTCCTCGGTCGCGGTGTCGGTCGTATCGACGAAATCGAAATCATTGATGACGTTATCGACACGCGCGCGCAACGCCCAGGGCACGTCATTATGCCCGTCGAACACCGGCGCCTTCCTGAGCGCGGCCTCGGCCACCGCCTCGGGCGAGGTCTGGGCGGCGGTGGGAGTGGCGGTAAGGGCGAAAGCGGCAAGGCCGACGAGCAGGGAGGCTTTTTTCATGGCGCGCGACCCTAACCACTTGTTTGCGCAGCGCAAGCGTGCGCCCGCAAGGTCGCGCCTTCTTGTCTCACGCAAGAGGCGCAAAGGCGCAAAGAAGAAGAATGGCGATCTCGCGCGAAGTTACAAAGAGGGCAGCGGAAGAAAATGCCGACTGGGCGAGAATCGGCGCGAAGCGCCATCATGGTCGCCTGCGGCGGCCAATTATCAATCGCACGCGCTCTTTGTGTCTTCGTTTGAGATTTTCTTCTTTGCGCCTTTGCGTGAGATTTTTCCGTCGCCGCATCTCGCGAGCAAACGCACCTTGACGTTTACGTAAACCCCGCGCAGCATCGCCCCCATGACAGCTTTCGACGACTGGCGCGCCCGTTCGCCCTATTATGACGAGACCCACGACGCGCTGGCGCAAAGCGTCCGCCGCTTCGTCGAGCGCGAGATCGCGCCGCATATCGACCGCTGGGAAGCCGAAGGCGAGCTGCCGCGCGAACTGCACAAAAAGGCCGCCGAGGCGGGCATTCTTGGCCTGCGCTATCCTGAGGAATATGGTGGCCATTCGGAGGGTTTCGACATTTTTCACGGCCTCGTCGTCACCGAGGAACTGGCAGCGGTGGGCGCGGGCGGGCTTGGCGCGTCGCTGATGACGCATGGCATCGGCCTGCCGCCGATCCTTGCCCTGGGTTCGGAAGAATTGAAGCGGCGCGTCGCGCCGCCGGTGCTGGCGGGCGAGAGGATCATCGCGCTCGGCATCACCGAAGCGGGCGGCGGCAGCGACGTTGCGAACCTCAAGACAACCGCCAGGAAGGACGGCGACAGCTACATCGTCAATGGCGGCAAGATGTTCATCACGTCGGGCATGCGCGCCGACTGGCTGACCTGCGCGGTCCGCACCGGCGGGCCGGGCGCTGGCGGCATCTCGCTGCTGCTCATCGACATGGACGCGCCGGGGGTCGAACGCACGCGGCTCGACAAGATGGGCTGGCGGTGCAGCGATACCGCCGCCATTCATTTCAGCGATGTGCGCGTCCCCGCCGCCAACCTGATCGGGCGAGAAAATGCCGGCTTCATCGGCATCATGCGCAATTTCAACAGCGAGCGGCTCGGCATGGCGATGGGCTGCTGCGCCTACGCCCGCGTCGCGATGGCCGAGGCGGCCGGATGGGCGCAGAACCGCCAGACCTTTGGCCGCCCGCTCGTCGGCCACCAGTCGATCCGCATCAAGCTCGCCGACATGGAACGCCAGATCGAAGCAACGCAGGCCTGGGTCGACCTCTGCGCCTGGCAGGTCAAAGAGGACAGGGCCCGCCCCGCCGACTTCGCGATGCTGAAGGTGCAGGCGACCCGGATGCTGGAGCATGTCGCGCGCGAGGCGGCGCAGATCCTCGGCGGCGCCAGCTACATCACCGGCAGCAAGGTCGAACGCATCTACCGCGAAGTCCGCGTCAATGCCATCGGCGGCGGCAGCGAGGAAATCATGCTCGATCTGGCGGGGCGGCAGTTGTTTGGGGGGACGCGTTAGTTGGGGGGACGTGTTAGGAGGCCAGCCGCTGCGCGTAGCGATCGAGCCGCGCAAGCTGTGCCATCAGCACGGTGAGCAGCAGCAATTCGACCAGCCCCGTCGCGACGATCAACGCATACGCCATATCCCCGCTCGCACCCTGAAACGCGCGCACCAAACTCGCCCCGACCGATAGCGCCAGACTCCCGGCGGCGAAATGCAGCCAGCGGCGCACCAGCGCGATCCGGCGACGCGGCGCAATCCACCACGCCGCGCCGATGCACACCAGCGCCGCTAGTAACCCGCCGCGATCGAGCCAGGTCAGCGGATCAGCGCTGCCCGGAATATCGAGGACGACCGTCCGCAGCCGCATCAGCAGCAGGGTTCCGCCGCCAAGCAGCGCGGCCGCCACGCACGTGCCCCGCAGTCGGTCGGGCAGTGCCGCCTCGGCATAGGCGCGCGCAATGTCCGCGGGCCGCCCGAAGCGCTGCACCGCGGCGGCCTCGCCCACCTGGTCGGCGGTATCCCAGAGATGCGATTCGATCTCATCACGCACCCGGCGTGACAGGCTGGGATCGAACGCCAGAACATCGTCGAGTTCGTTGAGATAGGCGGCGATCGGCCCCTTCATGTTCGCGCGCCCAGTACCCGGTCGATGCCGGTGGCAAAGCTTTGCCAGCCCGCGCGCCGTTCGACCAGCGAGCGGCGACCGCTATCGGTCAGTGAATAGACCCGGCGTTTGCGCCCGCCGTCGGGCTGCACCCAGCGGCTCGCGAGCAGCCCGGCGAGTTCGAGCCGGTGCAGCGCCGGATAGATCGTGCCCTCGGGCAGATCGAAACGGCCACCGCTGCGCGCACGGATGGCCTCGATGATCGCATAGCCGTGCAACGCGTCGTCGCCGATCGTGGCGAGCAGCACGGCGTCGAGGTGCCCCTTGAGCATTTCGGCAGACATGTCGACCAATTTAGCCTTGCAACGCTAGGTATTCAAGTTATACCTAGCATTACTAGGCTTGAAGAGGGAGGATGTGATGACGGCGACGACAACCGGAACACTGGCGCCATCAGGCTGGACCGAGGGCTGGGGACTGTTCTGGACGCTGACTCTGGCGCTCGCCGCGATGGCGCTCGCCTTCCTCTTCGCCATCGGCTGGGACACCGAGGGCTATCGAATGGTGATTCGCGCCACCGCGCGCACTTCGCTGGTGCTGTTCCTTGCCGCCTTTGCGGCGTCGGCGGCCTTTAAGCTGTGGCCCGGCCTCTTCACTCGATGGCTCCGTCGAAACCGCCGCCAGCTTGGGCTTGGCTTCGCTATGTCGCACTTCATCCACGCTCTGGCGATCATCGCGCTGTGGAGATCCGATCCAAGCGTGTTCTGGCTGCTGTCCAACCCCAGATCGATCGCCACCGGGGGCGCCGCCTATGTCTTTATCGCGCTCCTCGCCGCTACGTCGTTCGACCGCATGGCCAAGCTACTGGGTTCCAAGTTGTGGTCGCGACTGCACTGGTGGGGGGCGTGGATCGTTGCGCTCAGCTTCATCTTCACCAACGGCAAGCGCATCCCGGTGAGCGATTGGTACGCGCTACCGGTCGCACTGGTCGTCGCAGTCATCATATTGCGCGTCAGTGCGGGACGAAAGCAGCGTGGAGCGGCGACGCTGGCCTGAACGAGGGCGTCAGCGTCCGCGCGCTCGACTTCGCGGCGGATCGGCGGCAGAATACTCGCCACCCCCGGAACGAGAGGCCGCGCATGACGCTTAACACCACCAGTCCTTGGCCCGCCGAGGCCGAAACCCTGCTCGACGATCTCGTGACCCTGCGCCGCGCCATCCACCGCGAGCCCGAACTTGGTTTGCAGAACCCGAAAACGCTCGCCAAGATCAAGCAGGCCCTCGCCGGGCTGCCGCTCGAATTGCGCGAGGGACCGTCGACCACGGGGCTGGTCGCGATCCTGCGCGGCCCCGCCAACGGGCGCACGGTGCTGCTGCGCGGCGACATGGACGCGCTGCCGCTGGTCGAGGATACGGGACTCGATTTCGCGTCCGAAACCACCGGCGCGATGCACGCCTGCGGGCACGACACGCATGTCGCGATGCTCGTCGGCGCGGCGAAATTGCTGTGCGCAGCGCGCGATCGACTGCCCGGAACGGTGATGTTCATGTTCCAGCCGGGCGAGGAAGGGCATCATGGCGCGCGCTTCATGCTCGAGGACGGGCTGATCGACCCGCTGCCCGACGCCGCCTTTGCGCTCCACATCATGCCCAACGCGCCGCATGGGATTTTCGCGGGGCGCGCGGGACCGCTGCTCGCCTCGTCCGATGTCCTCTCGATCACTGTCAAGGGCGCGGGCGGCCATGCGTCGATGCCGCACGATGCGGTCGATCCGATCCCCGTCGCCTGCGCAATCGTCACCGCGATTCAGACGATGGTGACGCGCAAGGTTTCCGTCTTCGATCCCGCGGTGGTCACGATCGCGAAGATCGCGGCCGGGACGACGAACAATATCATTCCCGAAAGCGCCGAGATGCTCGGCACGATCCGCACCCTGTCACCCGAGCGCCGGGCGATGGTCGCGCGCGAGCTGAGGCGCCTCGCCCCCGCGATCGCCGAGGCGCATGGCTGCACCGCCGAGGTGCATATCGAAGAAGGCTTTCCCGTCACCATCTGCGACAGCCGCGCCGCCGCTTTCGGCCAGCGCGTCGTCGAGGATGTGTTCGGTGAAGCGGCGTGGCTGACGATGGACAATCCGGTGATGGGCGCCGAGGATTTCGCCTATGTCCTCGAAAAGGTGCCGGGCGCGATGTTCTGGCTTGGCGCGAGCCAGGAGGGTAGCGACTGGCGGGCGTGCTGCGGCCTCCACAGCAACCGCATGATACTCGACGAAAAGGTGATGGCGCGCGGCGCGGCATTGCACGCGGCGCTGGCCGAGCGGTTCCTGAGCGAGGGGTTCGGAACTTAACTATGCAACTTCCACGATCAGACAGCGCGATTCTGGAAGTAGACGATCACTACAAATAGGTCCCCAGCAGCTGGCAATGTCATAGATCCCCGCCAGCACAACTCTGGAATCTTTGGCACCTGTGGGCCTTTGAATTGGCCCCGTCACAGGCAAACCCGCTACCCGGAAATGGTTGTGAATCCAGCTCCCCCGGCCCGAATCACGCCAAAACACATCATCATCCGTAAGCATTAGCGCGACGCCAGAGTCCGCTTCACCCGCTCGAACAATTGCCTCGACAAACTCTATGTCAGCGCAAAAGGCATACATCGTCTCGGGATGCTGGCCATTCACGGGAACCTTAAGTTCGACAGCATATCTTTTGCCGTCCATTGTGACGAACAAGTCCAAATTTATCTTCGGCTTGAGCGTAGAGCCATGGAGCCTTGGCACTCGCAGGCATTTTTCAAACTCGACCTGAAAACCGGCCTCTCTAAATCCAACGGCCAGTTCCAACTGCAATGAACGCTCGTTGCTTATTGGGCCAACGGCCGCAGGTGGAGCAACGAGAAACTCTTTGAGCCAGGCTGCAATCACGGCACCAGCACCGTATCGACCGGCTCGGCCAGCATGTCGGGGTAATCGAGCGTATAATGCAGCCCGCGGCTCTCCTTGCGGTGGAGCGCGCTCCGCACGATCAGCTCCGCGCATTGCAGCAGGTTCCTGAGCTCGATCAGGTCGGTCGTGACCCGGAAATGGCCGTAATAATCCTCGACCTCGTCGGTCATCATCTTGATGCGATGCTGCGCGCGCTCCAACCTCTTCGTCGTGCGCACGATGCCGACATAGTTCCACATGAAGCGGCGGATTTCCGTCCAGTTCTGCTTGATGACGACCTCTTCGTCCGAATCGGTGACGCGGCTTTCGTCCCATGCGCGGATCGCGGGCGGCGGTTCGAGCCGGTCCCAGCGCGCGATGATGTCCTTCGCCGCCGCCTCGCCGAACACGAAACATTCAAGGAGGCTGTTCGACGCGAGGCGGTTCGCGCCGTGCAGCCCGCTTTCGGTGCATTCGCCCGCCGCATAGAGGCCCGGCAGGTCGGTGCGCCCCGCCAGGTCGATCAGGACGCCGCCGCAGGTATAATGCTGCGCGGGCACCACGGGGATCGGCTGCTTCGTCATGTCGATGCCGAGGCCGAGCAGCTTTTCATGGATGTTGGGGAAATGCCCGGCGACGAAATCGGGATCCTGATGGCTGATGTCGAGGTGGACATAGTCGAGCCCGTAACGCTTGATCTGGTCGTCGTTCGCGCGCGCCACCACGTCGCGCGGCGCCAATTCGGCGCGCGGGTCGTAATCGGGCATGTAGCGGTGCCCGGTTTCGGGATGCTTCAAAATCCCGCCCTCGCCGCGCACCGCCTCGGTAATCAGGAAATTCTTGACCTCGAGGTTGAAGAGGCAGGTCGGGTGGAACTGCATCATTTCCATGTTGCTGACGCGCGCGCCCGCGCGCCACGCCATCGCGATGCCGTCGCCCGTCGCGCCCCTGGGCGCGGTCGAGAATTGATAGACGCGCCCGGCGCCGCCGCTGGCGAGGATCGTCGCGCGGCCGACATGCGCGTGGACCTCCCCGCTCGCCTCGTCGAGCGCATAGACGCCCCAGACGCGTCCCGACCCCGAATAGCGTGTCTCGTGCCGCCCGGTAATGAGGTCGATGCACGCCTGGCCCGGCAACAGGGTGATGTTCGGATGCGCCTCGGCGGTCTTCAATAGCGCCGCCTGCACCGCCCAGCCGGTCGCGTCGTCGACATGGACGATGCGGCGATGCGAATGGCCGCCCTCGCGCGTCAGGTGCAGCGCGCCTTCGTCCATGTTGAAGGGCACGCCCATCTCGACGAGCCGCGCGATCGCCTGCGGCGCATTCTCGACGACGAACTCGACCGTCTCGCGCCGGTTGAGCCCGGCGCCCGCGACCATCGTATCCTCGATATGATTCTCGAACGTGTCGCCCGCGTCGAGCACCGCCGCGATACCGCCCTGCGCCCACGCGGTCGACCCGCCGGTGAGGTTGCCTTTCGCGAGCACCAGCACCTTGCAGTGGTCGGCAAGGCTGATCGCGGCGGTGAGGCCAGCGGCGCCGGATCCGACGATGATGACATCGTGGCTATTCTCGGTCGTCATCCAGCAACCTCTATTCCCGTTCGTGTCGAGCGAAGTCGAGACACCCATCGCGGCGGCTCAAGGCGGCAGGGCATCTCGACTTCGCTCGATGCGAACGGCAAAAAAGGGTCACCCATTGGCCGTGCGCGTCAGATTGAGGAACACATCCTCAAGGTCGGCCTCGCGCGTCGACACGTCGACGATCCCATGCCCCATGGCGTTGACCGCGGCGAGCACCTCGCCCGCATTGGTGCGGTCCTTGTTGTAATGGATGGCCAGCCCCCGTTCACCCTCGCGCTCGACCTTGTCGAAGGCAGCGTGCGACGGCAGTTCGGTCACGTCCGCATCCAGGGTCACCACAACGATCTTCTCGCGCGCCATATCGACCAGCTCGCGCGTCGGCTTGTTCGCGATCAGCCGACCATGGTTGATGATCGCGATCCGGTCGCACAGCTCCTCGGCCTCTTCCAGATAATGCGTCGTCAGCACCACCGTGACGCCGCGGTCGTTCAAGGACTGCACATAGCCCCAAAGCTGCTGCCTGAGTTCGATGTCGACCCCCGCGGTCGGCTCGTCGAGGACGATGATCGGCGGCGAATGCACCATCGCCTTGGCGACGAGCAGGCGCCGCTTCATGCCCCCCGACAGTGTGCGCGCATAGGCGTCGCGCTTGTCGGACAGATGCACCGCGGCGAGCAGCTCGTCCGAAATGCGCCTTCCCCTCGGCACGCCATAAAGCCCCGCCTGATTCTCCAGCGTCTCATAGGGCGTGAAGAAAGGATCGAAGACGATCTCCTGCGGGACGATGCCAATGGAGTATTTGGCGTTTCTGGGATCGGCGTCGATGTCGAAGCCCCAGATGCTCGCATGGCCGCTGGTCTTGTTGACCAGGCCCGCGAGGATGTTGATCAGCGTCGACTTGCCCGCGCCATTGGGGCCGAGCAGCCCGAAAATCTCGCCCCGCGGTACGTCGAAACTGACCTTGTCGAGCGCCTGCTTGCCGCCGGCATAGATTTTGGAGACGGCGTCGATGCGGATCGCGGCTTCGGTCATGGCCGCTTCCATAGCGGCGCGACCGTGTCGACGAAAGGCGGCATTTGATACCGAACTGCCCGTTAACGATAAATTGGAAACTCGCGGCTAGGAGCAGGGCCGTGAGGACCAGCCACATCTTTTGCCCGCTGCCGATGCAGCGCGGCCTGACCGCCTTTGCGATTCTGATCGCGTCCACCGCCGCACCGCCGGTTGTGGCGCAGACCGATACGCAGGCCGAGGCCGAAGCGATCGTGCTTCGTCCGCTTTCCTTCTTCAAGGTCAATGACCTCGACTTCGGCGACATCGTCCCGTCGGCGAGTGCGGGCACCGTGCGCATCCACCCCGACGGATCGCGCAGCCGCACCGGCGGCGTCACGCTGGCGGGCGATGACGGCGAACCAGCGCGCTTTGCCGGGCTCGGCGGTTTCAACCGCCAGGTCAATATCTCGCTGGGATCGAACAGCATCTGGATCACCGGGCCGGGCACGCGGATGCGCGTCCGCAATTTCGAAATTGGCAGCACCCCGACCGCGATCCTGTCGACCCGGCCGACGCGCTTTCGCATTACTTCGCCGCTTGGCAACTACAACTTCCCCGTCGGCGCGACGCTCGAGGTCGGGGCGAACCAGGCGCCGGGCGAATATAGCGGCACCTTCTCGATTACGCTCAACTATCTTTAGAGCTTCTGTGGGGGGGGCGACGGCACCGGGGGACCACTGGCACCCGGACGGGGCTTGCACCGGTGCCGTCATAGTCCTCCTCAGGCGATGCGCGCACCCGATTGCCCAGCCTTCGCGCGCTTGCTATGGGCGCGGTCGATGACCCAGCCCGCACCCGCACCCGAAACGATCCGCACGTCCAGAACCCGCATCGCCTGCGACGGCACCGGCGACGGCCTCGCCGATGCGGCGCTCGGCCATCCACGCGTGTGGCTCGAAATCGACCCCGACACCGGCTTCGTCGATTGCGGCTATTGCGACCGCCGCTTCATCCTGATCGGCGGCGTCGCCGACCAGGCCTGATGCCCCAAGGGTAAACGCCCGCTTTACCAAAGCTGTGCATCGCCGATGAACGCGCTGCTGGCATATCTGTGTCAGGCAGGAGCAGAATCGGTGGGGATGAAAGGGACCAGGATTTTCGGCAGGGCACGCTGTATCCTGTCTGTCGCCGTCCTGGCCGCAGCGGGCGCCATGCTGTCCGCTCCGGCAGCTGCGGCGGACGGCAACGCGATCGCCAACGCCGCGGTCGTCCGGCCGAACACGCTCATCAAGACCGACGATCTCGATTTCGGAACGCTGGTCAGCGGGCCGACGGGCGGCACGGTGACGGTAAGCCCCGTCACCAACGCGCGCACCACTGGCGGCGGCGTCACGCCGGTCGGCGGCGGCGCGCATCGCGCGACATTTGTGGGGACCGGCGGACGGCTGCTGATCTTCGTATCGGGCAGCACCTCGGTCACGCTGACACGCGCGGGCGGCGGCGCGGCGCCGATGATCGCCAGCCTCGTCCGCGCCGCGACGACCAGCGGCGGCGGCGTCGCCCTGCTCGGCGCGACCTTGCTGCCCAGCGGGGTGCAGACCTATTATATCGGCGGAACGCTCACCGTGCCCGCGAACCAGCCGCCGGGCGATTACAGCGGGACCTTCACGCTGACCGTGAATTATCTTTAGGTCGGAAAGCGACCGGAAGCTGCCCTCAACTCTATCGTCATCCCGGCGAAGGCCGGGATCTCACCCAATCGGTTTACCGCACCGACGAGATCCCGGCCTTCGCCGGGATGACGGATAAGGGAAAGGCCGGAATCCACCCCAAAGCCGCTATCCGCCACAAAAAGCTGTCCTACATGGCCCGGCTGCGCCAGCCTTCGTCCCGGCTCTTTCAAATGTGGACAAAGCGCTCGCCGCCCGGCGTGAAAGCACGCGCATCAATCGCGCGCGACCTGCGCGCCGGGCGCGGCCAATCGGCGGCCGCACAAGGCTGACCTTTCCTGACCTTTGGACCGATTGCGCCGGGGCCGCGCCGACCGCTCCGCGCTCCGAAGCCGACCTCTTCCCACCACCACCCCCTTCCACGCCCAACAGCCTTTGCGCCCACGGCCCGACGTCCCTATATCGGTCCGATGACAAGCCCGACCGACCCCCGCCGCTTCCTCTACCGCGCCGATGCGCTCGACCCCGATCTGGCGCAAAAGCTCGCGCGCGAGGCCTTGGCCAGGGCCGACGATGGCGAGCTTTACCTGCAATATCGCGCGACCGAGAGCTTCGGCTTCGACGACGGGCGGCTCAAGACCGCCGACTATTCGACCGACGCGGGCTTTGGCCTCCGCGCCGTGTCGGGGGAGATGACGGGCTTCGCCCACGCCAGCGACATCAGCGCTGGAGCCATCCGCCGCGCGGCCGAAACGCTTGCCTTGCTCGATCCGGCGAAACAGGCGCCCGCAGGTCCGCCGCCGCGCACCAACCGCCATCTCTATGACGAGGCGAATCCGCTCGACCTCATCCCCTTCGCGAAGAAGGTCGCGCTGTGCCAGCAGGTCGACGCCGCCGCGCGCGCGCGCGATCCGCGCGTCGTGCAGGTGTCGGTCGCGCTCGCGGGAAGCTGGTCGGTGGTCGAGATCGTCCGCGCCGACGGTTTCCTCGCGACCGACATCCGACCGCTCGTTCGGCTCAACGTCTCGATCGTCGTCGAGGAGAAAGGGCGGCGCGAAAGCGGTTATTTCGGCCTCGGCGGCCGCTACATGTACGACCACCTGTTCGAGGAGGCGCAGTGGAACCGCGCGATCGACGAGGCGCTCGCCCAAGCGCTTGCCAACCTGCGCGCCGTCGACGCCCCCGCGGGCGAGTTTACCGTGCTGCTTGGCCCCGGCTGGCCCGGCGTGCTGCTCCACGAAGCGGTGGGTCACGGACTCGAGGGTGATTTCAACCGCAAGGGCACCAGCGCCTTTTCGGGCCGCATCGGGCAGCGCGTTGCCGCACCCGGCGTCACCGTGGTCGATGACGGCGCGATGGAGAGCCCGATCGGCGGCGGCCGCCGCGGCTCGCTGAGCATCGACGACGAAGGCACGCCGACGGGCGAGACCGTGCTGATCGAAGACGGTATCTTGAAAGGCTATATGCAGGACCGGCTCAACGCGCGGCTGATGGGGGTCGAACCCACCGGCAACGGTCGTCGCGAAAGCTTCGCGCATGCGCCGATGCCGCGCATGACCAACACTTTCATGCGCGGGGGCCAGGACGATCCCGCCGAACTGCTGAGCCGCGTCAGAACCGGCATCTTCGCCAAGAGCTTCGGCGGCGGACAGGTCGACATCGTGTCGGGCAAGTTCGTCTTTTCCTGCACCGAGGCGTACAAGATCGAGAATGGCAAGCTGGGCGATCCGATCAAGGGCGCAACATTGATCGGCGACGGGCCGAGCGTGCTCACCAGGGTCACGGGCATCGGCAACGACATGGCGATCGACGAAGGCATCGGTGTGTGCGGCAAGGCGGGCCAGAGCGTCCCCGCGGGCGTCGGCCAGCCGACCCTGCTGGTCAGCGGACTGACCGTCGGCGGGACGGCCTGACAACCGCGTCATTGCGAGGAGCGTAGCGACGAAGCAATCTCCAGCCACCGGCCTTGGATGACGGCGATGGCTGGAGATTGCTTCGCTTTGCTCGCGATGACGCGCCGCCTGTGACCACCCTCACTTGGCGTTCGCCCGTTCCGCGCATATAAAAGCCAGACAAGAACAGCTTTCGGTCGCATCATCCGTGGGGGCACCCCCGCAACAGGGAGGTTTGCATGCGTTCGAGTCTGCGTTTCATCTCCGTCGCCGCCATCGCCGCGATATTCGCCGCCGTTCCGGGGTCGGCGCAAAGGACCACCGGCCCCAGGGAACGCTATGAAATGGACGTCGCGACCGCGTCGGGTTTCGCCGCGATGACCGCGGGCGGGCGCAAGCCCGGCGTCGGCGGAATGATGGGGATGATGTTCGGCGGCGGCCCCGAAAATCAGGTCGCCCGCACGATCGAACTGCGCCTGGGGTCGACCCAGCCGCCGACCAGCCCGCCCGTCCGTGCCGATCATTTTTTCCCGCCGCAGGCCAGGCTCGGCGCGTCGCTGCCGCTGTGGGGGCCGGAGCCCGGCCAGCCGCGCCCGCGCGAGGACGGCAATGAAATGCCGGGCAATTTCGAGCGTCCGAAGGGCCGCCTGCTCCTTTATTGGGGTTGCGGCGCCAAGGCCGGGTCAGGCCAGCCGGTTGTGATCGACTTTGCCAGGGTCGCGGCGGGACAGATGCCGCCCAATCTGTTCACCACCGCAGTCCCGCGCATCCGCGAGGTGATGGCGTCGAACAGCGCCTCCTACGCCGACTGGCCGAACCGCAAATCGTCGAAAGCCGTGCCGAGCGACAGTTCGCTGCTCGGCGCACACCGCGTCACGGGCAATGTCGGGCCGGAGATCAATTTCACGCTGGCGCAGGATTATATGCCCGCGCTGAATGCCTCGACCGCGATGCAGGGCGACGGGTCGGTGATGATCCGCTGGAACGCGCTCCAGCCGGCGACCGGCTATGTCGCCTGGGCGTTCGGCGGCATGGACCGCGGCGGCGGCAATGCCGACATGGTGTGGTGGACGAGCAGCGCGTCACAGCAGTTCGGCGGCGGGCTCTGGGACTGGCTGCCGCCCGCCACCGTCGCGCGGCTCGTCACGCAAAAGATCGTCATGCCGCCCACACAGACGAGCTGCCAGATCCCCGCCGAGGTCAAGAAGGCGTCGGGCGAAATGATGTTCGGCAACCTCAACGCCTTTGGCCCCGAGGCGAGCTTCGCCTATCCGCCCAAACCCGCGGGCAGTGCGGTTTGGAACATCGACTGGACGGCAAAGGTCCGCTTTCGCTCGCACACCATGCTGATGATCGGCGCCGATTTCGGTGGCATGGGTGGCATGGCGAGCGAAGGCAGCGCACCCGCCGAAAAGCCGAAGAAGAAAAAGTGCAAGGGACCGCTAGGCATCCCGCTCCCCGACGCGGCGTGCTGATCGCGCGGTCAGCGCCCGTTCACACCCGCTGCGCTAAACGAATCGGCGGTAGGGCCATGTTTGAAGACAGGAGTCGAACCATGCGTCATCTGATCCCGGCGCTGATCGCCGCCGCCGCGCTCGCGGCCACGCCCGCCGCCGCAGCCGAAAAACGCGACCCCGAAGCCAGGCTCGCCAGGCTGCTCGAAGGCCGCGTCGCGGGCGAGCCGCAAAAATGCATCACGCTGTCGAACGTCAGCAGTTCGCAGGTAATCGACGAAACCGCGATCGTCTATCGCATCGGCAGCACCCTCTGGGTCAATCGCCCCGAAGGCGGCGCCGAGTCGCTCGACGACGACGATATTCTCGTCACCAGGACGATCGGCAGCCAGCTGTGCAATATCGACACGGTCGAATTGCGCGATAGCAGCAGCCGGATGTATGCCGGTTTCGTCTCGCTCGGCGATTTCATTCCCTATCGGCGTCCCAAGGCGGAATAAGCTCGGGCGCGGGTTGCGCCCGAAGCCTCCTCAACTAAGCTCGTCATCCCGGCGCAGGCCGGGATCTCACCGTCGCGGTCCGACGTGATGGCGAGATCCCGGCCTGCGCCGGGATGACACATGATGGAGAAACAATTCTTGGCTGCCACCGACATCCCCCCTCCCCCCGCCGACTGGGCGCGGCAGTTGCTCGCCTTCTGGTTCGACAATCACACGATGGACGATTGGTACGGCGGCGGTCCCGATTTCGATGCCGAAGTCCGCGCGCTGGCCGAAGACTGGCATCAGGCGCTGCGCTCGCAGCCGGCCGAGACCTTCCTGACCGATCCCGACACCGCGCTCGCCGCGACGATCCTGTTCGATCAGGTGCCGCGCAACATCTATCGCGGCCACGCCGATGCGTTCGCCACCGACAGCCTCGCTCGCGCAATCGCGCGCGGCATCGTCGCGCGCGGCTGGCACGACGATTGGCCCGACGAGCGCCGCCAGTTCGCCTGCCTGCCCTTTCAGCACAGCGAAGACATCGACGACCAGCGCGAATCGCTGCGCCTCTTTGCGCGCTTCGACGACCCGATGTTTCAGGACTATGCGCAGAAGCATTTCGACATCGTCGATCGCTTCGGGCGCTTTCCGCATCGTAACGAGGCGCTCGGCCGCGCGACCCGGCCCGACGAGGAGGCGGCGATAGAAGAGGGCAGGAATTGGTGATAGGCAGGCCGCAAGACGGAGACGAACCATGGCCGAATTCACCGACACGCTGACCGACAAGCATATCGCCTTCATCGAAAAGCAGCCGGTCTTCTTTACCGCGACAGCCGCGAACGAGGGCCGCATCAACCTGTCGCCCAAGGGCTATGCCGACAGTTTCAAGGTTCTGTCGGAAAGCCAGGTCGCCTATCTCGACCTCGGCGGGTCGGGGAACGAGACGCACGCGCATCTCGCGGCCGACGGGCGCATCACGATCATGTTCTGCGCCTTCGACCGCACCGCGCTGATCCTGCGCATCTATGGCCGCGGGCGGCCGGTGCTGCCGCAGGATGCCGAATGGGACGCGCTCGCGGCGCATTTCACCCTGCTCCCCGGCACCCGCCAGATTTTCGTGATCGACGTCGACAGCGTGCAGACGAGCTGCGGCTGGGGCGTGCCGATGATGGAATTGCAGGCCGAGCGCGAAACGCTGCAAAAATATCACCGCCAGGCCGATCCCGTGTTGTGGGTCGCAAAGTTCAGGGAGCGCACACAAAGCATCGACGGCCTGCCGACGCGCCCGACCGACCGCTTCATCGCCGGCGAGACTGCCTGATGCCGCTCGTCGAGCTGGTGCGCCTGCCCAATGGCGCCGAGGCCGAATTGCTGCGCGGCCGTCTCGAAAGCGCCGGCGTCCACGCGGTCTGCTTCGACGCGGGCATGAATATCGCCGAAAGCGTCGGGTTGATGATCCCGGTGCGCATCATGGTGCTCGACGAGGATCTGGCCGAGGCGCGGGCGTTGATGGCAGAGTTCGGCGCGAACTGACTTCACCATGTCATTGCGAGCGTAGCGAAGCAATGACGCGCAATATGGGCAACCGAATCCGCAATTCGCTCGTCTTGATCACGAAAAAGGACAAGGAAAGCTGCCATCTCCCCCATGATCAAGGTCGCCAGCTATAATATGCGCAAAGGCATCGGGCTCGACCGACGCCGCGATCCCGGCCGCGTGCTTGCGGTGCTGCGCGAACTCGACGCCGACATTATCGCCTTGCAGGAGGCCGACCGCCGCTTCGGCACGCGCGCGAGCGCGATCCCGCCGCACATGTTCGAGGAGCATAGCGATTATGTGCCCGTCGACCTGCTCCACGGCCGTCCCTATGCGATCGGCTGGCACGGCAATGCGCTGCTCGTGCGCAGGGGCGCCGCGGTCGAGGAAAGCCACGCGCTCCACCTGCCGACGCTCGAGCCCAGAGGCGCGGTTGCCGCGACGGTACGCATCGGCGGCACGCGGCTGCGCGTCGTCGGGATGCACCTCGACATTTCGGGGCTGCGCCGCCGCCAGCAGGCGCGCGCGATCCTGCATCATGTCGCCGAGGGCGAAAAGCTGCCGACGATCCTGATGGGCGACTGCAACGAATGGCGTCGCACCGGCGGCTGCCTTGCCGACTTCGGCGCCGAGCACCGGCTGGTCGATACCGGACACAGCTTTCACAGCCGCCGCCCGGTCGCCAAGCTCGACCGCATCTTCGCCTCGCCCGACCTCGACCCGGTCGATGCAGGGGTGCACCGCAGCCCGCTGGCGGCGCGCGCGTCCGATCACCTGCCGATCTGGGCGCGGTTCAAGGCAATTTGATAGCAGGGGCAAAACCGGACGTCAGATTTGGAGTGAGGAGCCGACGTTGCCGCTCCTCCCCGGCACGGGGAGGGGGACCATGCGAAGCATGGTGGAAGGGTACGCGGTCTCGAGCGCTGCGTATGATCTCCCGTACCCCTCCACCACCCTGCGGGTGGTCCCCCTCCCCCCTTGGGGGAGGATCGGCAACGGCCGCTTCCGGTCGATAACGGACAACATCCCCGTTCATCCCGCCAAGACCGACGACAACCCTGCCCAAAAATTAGGCAAATCTCCGCCTCGACTGCCCATCGAACGCACGATCCGGTGCCTGAGCGACCCCAAAACCGTCACAAAATGTTAACTTTTGCTCACCCGGCGCAATCTGGCACGGCTGTTGCACCGCAACATCGTGCCATTAGCAAAAGGGGGCATCATGAAGCTGATCCTGGCAATCATCAAACCGTTCAAGCTCGACGAGGTGCGCGAAGCGCTCACCGGGCTGGGCATCGCCGGCATGACCGTGACCGAGGTCAAGGGGTTCGGGCGGCAGAAGGGGCAGACCGAAATCTATCGCGGCGCCGAATATGCCACCAACATGGTGCCCAAGGTGAAGATCGAGCTCGTCTGCGACGACGCGCTCGCACCGCGGGTGGTCGAAACGCTGCAGCAAAGCGCCGGCACCGGTTCGATCGGCGATGGCAAGATTTTCGTGCTCGACGTGGGTCAGGCGGTGCGCATCCGCACCGGCGAGACCGGCGAGGCGGCTCTCTAAATGACGAAGGGGGAAAATATGACGTTCGCAAAGAAAATTGCGGCGGGCGCCGGGGCCGTGGGCCTTTCGCTGTTCGCCGCGCTGCCCGTCTGGGCGCAAGAGGCGGCGCCCGCCGTCGCCGAGGCCGCCGCGCCGACGCCCGACAAGGGCGATACCGCGTGGATGATGATTTCGACCGTGCTCGTCATGGCGATGATCGTGCCGGGTCTTGCGCTCTTTTATGGCGGCCTCGTCCGCACCAAGAATATGGCGTCGGTGCTCACGCAGATTCTGGCGGTCGCCGCGCTCGCGATGATCCTGTGGGTGATGTTCGGCTACAGCCTCGCCTTCGGCGGCGACGCCAACCAGTTCCTCTCCGCGGGCAAGATGTTCCTCGCTGGCGTCACCGCCGATTCGACCGTCGCGACCTTCACCGACGGCGTCGTGATCCCCGAATTCGTGTTCATCGCCTTCCAGATGACCTTCTCCGCCATCACCGTCGCGCTCGTGCTCGGCGGGCTCGTCGAGCGCATGAAATTCTCGGCGGTGATGGTGTTCGCGATCATCTGGCTCACCATCGTCTATTATCCGATCGCACATATGGTCTGGTATCTCGGCGGTGACGAGGCTTCGACCGGGCTGATCTTCGGCTGGGGCGCGCTCGATTTCGCGGGCGGCACCGTCGTCCACATCAATGCGGGTATCGCGGCGCTCGTCGGCTGCCTGATCATCGGCAAGCGTACGGGCTATCAGAAGGAAATCATGGCGCCGCACTCGCTGACGATGACGCTCGTCGGCACCGGGCTCCTGTGGGTGGGCTGGTTCGGCTTCAACGCCGGCTCCGCGCTCGAAGCCAATGGTTCGGCGGGCCTTGCCCTCATCAACACCTTCACCGCCACCGCCGCCGGCGTCCTCTTCTGGATGCTCACGGAACGCGCGCTCGGCCACAAGGGGTCGCTGCTCGGCGCCTGTTCGGGGGCGATCGCCGGTCTTGTCGCGGTCACCCCGGCCGCGGGTAATTCGGGTCCGTTCGGCGCGATCCTGCTCGGCGCGGTTGCGGGTATCGTCTGCTGCTGGTTCGTGATGAAGATGAAACCGAAGCTCGGCTTCGACGACTCGCTCGACGTGTTCGGCATCCACGGCCTCGGCGGCATCATCGGCTCGGTCGGCACCGCGGTGACGATGCTGGCGGTGCTCGGCGGTCCGGCGGGCGACGATTATGTCCTCGGCAGCCAGCTCTGGATCCAGGTCAAGTCGGTCCTCGTTGCGATCCTCTGGTCCGGCATCGGCTCGGCGATCGCCTTCTATGTCGCAAAGCTGGTCACCGGCGGGCGCGTCTCGGCAGAGGTGGAGCGCGAAGGGCTCGACCTCGGCGAACATGGAGAGCGCGCCTACAATTATTGACGAGACAGGATACCCGTCGCCGCACGTCTCTCTCTCCTTTCAATCGACGGCGGCGGGATCCTCACCAGGTTCCTCCTGCGAACCACTGGCCGGGGTTTCACCCCGGCCATTTTTTTGAACTGTGGCCGAAACGGCCACGGGCCGGGGTTTCACCCCGGCCATTTTTTTTGACCTGGGGCCGGAACGGCCACGCGCCGGAGTTTCACTTCGGTCATTTTTGACCGTGGCGCGGATGCAACAGCGTCGCGCCAATCGGCCGCGACCGATTCGTGCGCCATTGCGCAATTGTGACAAGAGGCGCACCTTCGCTGCCGGACCGACGCCAGATCGGCCACCAGGAGGAGGATCAACATGAATGCACGGGCATCATTGCTCGCGGGCCTGTCGTCGCTTGCGCTTGTCGCGACCCCGGCCATGGCGCAGGACGCCGCCGCCGAGGATGACGGCAACATCATCATCGTCACGGCGACGAAACGCGACGCCAATCTTCAGGACATTCCCTTTTCGATCAACGCGCAAACCGCCGAAGACATCCAGAAATCGGGCGCGGTGACGCTCGAGGATCTGTCGCGCAATGTCGCGGGCCTGTCGGTGCAGAACCTCGGCCCCGGCCAGAGCCAGGTGTCGGTGCGCGGCGTCTCCGCGGGGCAGGTCGTGCGCGATCAGCCGGGGGTCAAGGAACAGGTCGGCGTCTATCTCGACGAAAGCGTCATCTCGCTTTCGCTCTTCACCCCCGACATCGACCTTTACGATTTGAACCGCGTCGAAACGCTGCGCGGGCCGCAGGGCACTTTGTTCGGATCGGGGTCGGTCGGCGGCACGATCCGCTATATCACCAATCAGCCCAAGATCGGCGTGATGGAAGGCAGCGTCGAGGCGAACCTCAACCTCGTCGACGGCGACGACATCGGCGGCCATCTGAAGGGTGCGGTCAATGTGCCGATGGGCGACAATGCCGCAATGCGCGCGGTCGGATATTATACGCGCTACGGCGGCTTCATCAACGCGATCGGCCCGGCGGGCAAGGAGGATGTCAACAGCGGCGAACGCTATGGCGGCCGCCTCGCGCTGACCTTTGAACCCAGCGACAATCTGTCGATCACTCCGCGCGTCGTCTATCAGAAGGTCAAGGCCGACGGGTTCAACCGTCAGGAAATCTATAACCTCTACGCCAATGAGTTCACGACGACGCGCCCCACGGTGACGTTCGACGAGCGCGAGCAATATCTGCTGCTGCGCGAGGCGTTCGAGGACGAGACGCTGATCGCAGACCTCAAGATCGACGTCGGACTCGGCGGCGCGACGCTGACTTCGGTGACGAGCTATATCAACCGCGACATCCTCGTCAGCCGCGACGCGAGCGCGCTCACCGGGTCGGTGTCGGTCGACCTCGGCTTCCCCGACGCGGGCGTGCTGCTGCCCTCGAACCTGCTCGACACCACCGACCTGGAAACCTGGACGCAGGAGGTCCGCGTCGCGTCGGACAATGACGGGCCGTTCCAGTGGCTCGTCGGCGGCTTCTATTCCAAGATCGACCGCGTCTATGCCCAGCGGCTGCCGACGCCGGGCTATGACGCCTTCACCGATGCAACGCTGGGCGCCGGCACCTCGGCGGCGGTGGCAAATGGTTTTCCGGCCGATTCGCCCTACAACGCCGATCTGCCCTATGACATCAAGCAGTTCGCGATCTTCGGCGAGGTCAGCTACGACATAACCGACGCCTTCACGGCCACCGCGGGCGGGCGCTATTACGACTTCAAGGAAACGCGCAGCTTCGTCTCCGGCGGGCTGTTCGCCAACGGCGACAACCGCACCGACAGCACCAAGTCGAGCGGCTTCACCCCGCGTTTCCTGCTGTCCTACGACGTCAGCGACAATGTCACGGTGAATGCGCAGGCGTCGAAGGGCTTCCGCCTCGGCGGGGTCAACGATCCCCTGAACCTGCCGCTCTGCTCACCCGACGACGAAGCGCTGTTCGGCAGCTTTCAGGATTATGACGACGAAACGCTGTGGAATTACGAGCTGGGCGTGAAGACGCAGGGGCGCGGGTTCACCTTCAATGCCGCGGGCTTCTACAACGATATCAAGAATCTCCAGGTCACGCTCGATGCGGGCACCTGTTCGTCGCGCATCGTCTTCAACGTGCCCAAGGCGCATTCGATGGGCGTCGAGTTCGAGCTGGGGCTGTCGCCCGCCGACGGGCTCGACCTCAACCTGTCGGGCAGCCTCATCGAGGCCGAGTTCGACTCGACACTGCCGGGGGCGCTGACGGCGGCGACGGGCATCCGCGACGGCAACCGCCTGCCCTCGGTGCCCAAGTTCCAGCTTTCGGCGTCGGGCAGCTATGAATGGCCGATCGGCGACAGCGCGAGCATGTATGTCGCGGCGTCGTTCCAGCATGTCGGCACGCGCTACACCCAGCCGGCGGATCAGGAAAATAATCCGCGCACCTTCGTCCACGGCCTGCCCTTCGGCGGGGCGCCGGCCGGGGCATCGACGACGGTCGACCTGCAACTGCCCGACTATCAGCTCGTCAACCTGAGCGCGGGGGTCGATTTCGACAATGGCCTGTCGCTGATCGCCTATGTCAACAATGTCTTCGACGAAAATGCGCTGCTCTCGTTCGATCGCGAGCGCGGCGGACGCGCGCGCCTCGGCTACAGCGTCGGACAGCCTCGCACGTTCGGCATCACGGCGCGCAAGACATTCTGACCGGGGCGAAGGGGGCGGACCGCGCCGACGGTTCGCTCCCTTTCTCAACGAAAATGTTGCATATTTTTTGTGCAGGAGTGCCGCAATTTTGGCCTTCCCAACATGACATTAATGTGGCATTCATTGCGTCAACAGTTTCAGGAGGGGAGAGCCTGAAAGGCTGGGCCGGGATGAAAATCCCGGCCCTCTTTTTTGTGCGCAGCAATGATCCCTGCGGAAATCCGCGGCTTTCAGTCTCTTTTGCAGCGACAGCGCAGCATAGAATCGCCGAATCCTTTGCTGTCGCTACGGCCTGTCACAGCGCGGCCCATATGCTCGCGCCGATGACGGCGGGATCGATTCGCGCCGCGAAGCGGCTGGGGATCATGCCGCCATTTCGGATTGCGAAAACATGAAGGCGTTGCCGTCGGGGTCGTAGAATGTCAGGAGTTTGACCAGCCCCGCTATGTGCTGAATGCCGCCGTCCTGCCGCACGCCCTCGGCGTCGAGATGCGCTTTTGCTTCCGCAATGTCGGCGACCTCGAACACATTGGTCGCGCCGCCGCCCTGCGTAACGCTCTCGACCTGACTGAGCCCGATATTGACCCCCGCCATCGGGGTCTTGAGTTCGCACCAGCCGATCCCGTCGGCGCGATAGAGCAGTTCGCACTGCATCACCCGCTCGTACCAGGCGATCGACGCGGTCATGTCCCTGACCCCCATCGAACAGGTAAGCTCGGACCCGATCTTCAATGCCATCGTCTTGCCTCCCATGACCGGCGCGCTTGCGTCTGTGGTCCGATTTATATAGTTACTTGCAAATGCCGTCAAGCACGCCCGACCCGCTGCTCGTCCAGCTCGGCAGCCATCGCTGGCTTGTGCCGTTGCTCGCCGACCTCGCGGCGCATAAGGGCGCGCGTTTCGTCGAGCTGGTCCACCGCCTCGGCCTTGCGCGCGACAGCCTGACGCGCACGCTCGATGCCGCGGCGGCGATCGGCTGGGTGCGGCGCAACCCAGGTCACGGCCATCCGCTACGCCCTGAATATATCCTCACCGAAACGGGAGCCGCCGCCGCCGCGCGCGCCGCGACGATCGCCGCGGCGCAACGCGCGATCGGCCTTGCGCCTGGCGCCACGACGCGCTGGGGTCTGCCGATCGTCGCGGGCATCGGTGCGGGCCACAACCGTTTCAACGCGCTGTCGCGCCTGCTCGCGCCCGCCACCCCGCGCGCGCTGTCGCAGGGGCTGAGTGCGCTCGGCACGCACGGGCTGGTGCGGCGCGAGGTGCTCGATATGCGCCCGCCGACGAGTCGCTATGCGCTGACGCGAAGCGGGCGGACGCTGGCGGAGGCGTGCTTATAACCGTCGTCATCCCGGCGAAGGCCGGGATCTCGACCTCGCGTCATTCCGCACCGGTGAGATCCCGGCCTTCGCCGGGATGACGATAGAGATCAGCCCAAAGCCGCTTTCACAAAATCGGCAGCGCGCTCGCCGATCATGATGCTCGGCGCATTGGTGTTGCCGCTGACCAGTCGCGGCATCACGCTTGCGTCGGCGACCCACAGGCCGTCGACGCCATTCAGCCTCAGCGTCGGGTCGACCACGGCATCCGCGTCGCTCCCCATCCGGCAGGTGCCGACAGGGTGATAGACGGTGTCGGCGCGGCTGCGGATCAGCGCGTCGAGCGCCGCGTCATTGTCCAGGTCGACCGGATGGCGATCGACCCCGGCATAATCGGCCAGCGGCGGCGCCGCGACGATGCGGTGCATCATCCGCACGCCCGCCCTTAACGTCGCCATGTCGCGCTCGTCGGTCAGGAAGCCGGGGTCGATCGCGGGTGCGGCGGCGGCATCGGGCGACGCCAGCCGCACCGTCCCGCGGCTTTCGGGGCGCAGCACGCAGGCGTGGCACGAAAAGCCGTGCCCCTTGACCTTGGTGCGCCCATGATCCTCGAGCATCGCGGGGACGAAATGATATTGCACGTCCGGCGCGGGCAGGTCGGGGCGCGATTTCCAGAATCCGCCCGCCTCGGCGAAACAGGTGGTCATGATGCCGGTCCGCCGGGTGCGGTGTTCAAGGATCGCTTTCACCATCCGCCATGCGCCGCTGGGGCTGTTGCCCAGCGGATCGGTCGAGCGCGTCTCCCAGCTCGACACATAGTCGATATGGTCCTGAAGGTCCGCGCCCACCGCCGCGCGGTCGGCGATCACCGAAATGCCCTGTTCGCGCAGATGCGCCTCCGGCCCGATCCCCGACAGCATCAAAATCTGCGGCGACCCGAACGCCCCCGCCGACAGCACCACCCCGCCGTGTGCGCGCAGCGTCTCGCGGCGGCGCCCGCAGCGGATCGCCACGCCCACGGCGCGCCCGTCCTCGACCAATATCTTCTCGACCAGCGCCCCGGTGCGGATGTCGAAATTGGCGCGCCCGCGCAGCGGCTCGACATAGGCTCGGGCAGCCGACCAGCGCTCGCCGTCCTTCTGCGTTACCTGATACAGCCCGAAACCCTCATTGTCGGGGCGGTTGAAATCGGCGGTGCGCGGCAGTTGCAGCGCCTCCGCGCTTTCGATGAAACGGCGGCTCGTCACATTGGGCCAGCGCTGGTCCATCACATTCAGCGGCCCGTCCGCGCCATGCCATTCGTCGGCGCCGCGCTCATTGCCCTCGCTGCGCTTGAAGTAGGGCAGCACATCGGCATAGCTCCACCCCGTCGCGCCCAGCGCCGCCCATTGATCATAATCGAAGCGGTGGCCGCGGATATAGACCATCGCGTTGATCGCGCTCGACCCGCCCAGCCCGCGTCCGCGCGGCTGGTACCCGGTGCGGCCGTTCAGGCCCTTTTGCGGCACGGTCTCATATTGCCAGTTCGACGATTTGGGGATGAAAGGCATGAAACCCGGCGTCTTCACGCGCATGATGTCGTTCGTCCCGCCCGCCTCGACCAGACAGACGCTGCGCCTGCCGTCCTCGGCGAGTCGCCCGGCCGCCGCGCTTCCGGCGCTGCCGCCGCCGATGACGATGATGTCGAACTGATCCATGCCTGCCGCTCTCCCTCGCGCCGCTCGCCCGGATGCTTACATGAATGTCATTAGAGAGCGAGGCAAGGCGGAAAGAAGATTTCGCGCAGAGGCGCTAAGGGCGCAGAGATTTTTGGTTCACGCGGAGACGCGGAGACGCGGAGGGGTATCCAAGCCCGTTCGTGCTGCGCTTGTCGAAGCGCCGTTCTTCTCGGCAAGGTTTCAGCAAATACGGCCCTTCGACAAGCTCAGGGCGAACGGATTTTTCCGTCTCCGCGTCTCCGCGTGCCCCCCTTTTTCCTCTGCGCCCCCTACGCGAATCTCCTGCCAGCGCTCCGGCTACTCCGCCGCCTCCTCGCTCGCGCGCCCCGCCGCCCACCGCGCCTTGATCGTCGCGCTCGTCGCGCGGCTGCCGTCGTGGCTCCAGCCGGGTTCGCGCCAGATATAACCCAGCTTGTGCCGCCACGGCGCGGTCCACACATCCTTGGCGATCCCGACCCATTCGTGGACGGCGGCCCACAGGATGTTGAAACTGCCGAGCTGTTTGACGATGCCATAGCGCACCGGCTCGTCGTCGCGTTCGGGAACGAAGCTGCCGAACATCCGATCCCAGATGATGAACACCCCGGCATAATTGGCGTCGAGGTAGCGCGGGTTCACGCCATGATGGACGCGGTGGTGCGACGGCGTGTTCATCACCGCCTCGACCCATTTGGGCATTCGCCCGATCGCCTCGGTATGGATCCAGAACTGATAGATCAGGTTCAGCCCCGCGCAGAAGAACACCATCGCGGGTGGAAAGCCGATCAGGAACAGCGGAAGGCGAAAGATGAAGGCGAGGCTGAAAAAACCCGTCCACGTCTGCCTGAGCGCGGTCGACAGATTATAATGCTGCGAGCTGTGGTGGATGACATGGCTTGCCCAGAACCAGCGGACCCGGTGCGCGCTGCGGTGGAAGGCATAATAGGCGAGGTCGTCGAGGAAAAAGCAGAGGATCCACGCCCACCACCATGTGCCGAACGCGATGCCGATGTCGAACAGCCGGAACTGATGCACCCACACCGCCATGCCGATCACCGCCGCGCCGACCAATGCCCCCGCGACCTGACTGCCGGTGCCAAGCAGAAGCGATGTCAACGTGTCGCGGGCCTCGTAACGGCTGCGGTCCTGGCGCCGCGAGACAATCATCTCGACGATCAGCAGCAGGATGAAGCCCGGCACGGCATAGGCGACGGGATCGGGCAGTTCAGGCACGCCCCACCTCCCGCATCCGGCTGGCCCACATTCCCGCATCTTTCCCCAGCTGCAAGGTCACCGCGCCGAAGGTCTTTTCAGGCATCGCCAGCGTCAGGAAATCCTTGTCGAGCCGTCCGATCACGTTAGCATCGACGGGCCGCGCGGCAAAGAAATTGCCATGCGCGCGGATCAGCAGCATCCGCCCCTCGGCATTGCGCACGATCGCGGCAAAACCCGCGCGGTCGCGCGCGACCTCGATTCCGCGAAAACCGGCCTCGGCCTCTTCGGCGAGGCGGATCGCATGGGCCGCATCCTCGATCCGCGGATCGGCGCCCAGCCCCAGCCGCCCGACGAGCCAGGCGACGAACAACACCGCGACGAGCGAGGCGCCCGTCTGGACGAGCAGCGCCGTCACCGCTCCCCCGCCAGCGCGTCGAGCATCGGGCGCAGGCCGGTGAGGTCATAGCCCGCCTTCGCCGCGGCTTCGACGATCGCGCCGACATCGTCCCCGGCGCGCGCACGCGCCAGCGCCCACAAATGCGTCGAGCGCGTCCCCGACCGGCAATAGGCGAGGATCGGCCCCGTCGCGTCATGGAGCAGCTTGTCGAGCGCATCGATCTGCGCATGGCTGAACCCTGCATGGCCAATCGGAATCGCGGCATAGGCCAGCCCTTCGGCGGCGCAGGCATGCGCGATCTGCTCACCCTGCGGCGCCGCGGGTTCCTCGCCGTCGGGGCGGTTGTTGACGACCAGCGCAAAGCCCGCCGCCTTCGCCGCGGCGACATCCTCGATGTCGATCTGCGGCGCGACGCTGAACTGGGCGGACAGGGGACGAAAATCGCTCATCGCCGCGATCTACTCCCGCCGCGGGCATGCTGACAAGCGTGAAGGTGTGAACGCCACTGACGGCCGGCTGCTTCGGGGTGCGAAGCGGTCGGCGCGGCCCCGGCGCAATCCATCCAAAGGTCAGGAAAGGTCAGCCTTGTGCGGCCGCCGATTGGCCGCGCCCGGCGCATAGGTCGCGCGCGATTGACGCCCCTGTTTTCACGCCGGGCGGCGAGCGCTTTGTCCACATTTTGAAAGAGCCGGGATGAAGGCTGGCACAGCCGGGCCATGTCGGACAGCTTTTTGTGGCCGGTCCGGGGTGGTTAGCAGCCATAACACCCTCTCCCCTTCAGGAGGGCGCCGGGTCGGACCGTCCCCCGGACGATCCTCAACCGCGCGGGGCGCGGTTGACCCGGCACCGGTTGGGAGAGGGGGACGCCGTCAATCCCCTCTCATCCCGATCGAAAACTGCGAATCAAAACCGTCGGATCACATTCAGAAACGCATCGCCCCAAGCCTCGAGCTTCTTCGCGCCGACCCCCGGGATCGCGGCCAGGTCGCTGCGCGTCGCCGGACGTTCGCTCGCCATCGCGCGCAGCACCGCGTCGTGGAAGACGACATAGGGGGGCACGCCCGCCTCGGCGGCGAGCTCGCGCCGGACGCTGCGCAGCGCCTCGAACAGCGGGTCGCCGACGGGATTGGCGGCGCCTCGGTCGCTTCGGCTGGGCCGCTGCGTGCGCTTCGCCGGCGGCTCGGCGATCAGCACCGGGGCCTCGCCCTTCATCACCGCGCGGCCCGCAGGACCGAACATCAGCCCGCCATGCTCGGTGGTCGCAAGTGCCTCGCGTGCCATCAGCGTGCGCACCAGCGGCTTGATGAGCCGCGCTTCTTCGCCCTCGACGATGCCAAAAACCGAGAGCTTGTCGTGCCCGCGGCTGACGACCCGCGCGTCGCGCTTGCCGGTCAGCACCGCCTCGACATGGCCCGCGCCAAAGCTCTGCCCGGTGCGATAGACCGCGCTCATCAGTTTCTGCGCGAGCACCGTCGCGTCGAGTTGTTTGGGGGGATCGAGGCAGGTGTCGCAATTGCCGCAGCGTGTCGGCGGATTCTCGCCGAAATGGCGCAGCAGCAGCGCGCGGCGGCACTCGACCGTTTCGACCAGCGCCGCGAGCGCATCGAGCCGCGCCCGCTCGCCCGCCACGCGCGCCTCGGGCAGTTCGGACAGCCGCGCACGCGCGCGCGCGAAATCGTCGGCCGCCCACAGCATCAGCGCCTCGGCCGGATCGCCGTCGCGCCCCGCGCGGCCGGTTTCCTGATAATAGCTCTCGATCGATTTCGGCAGCCCGGCGTGCGCGACGAAGCGCACGTCGGGCTTGTCGATCCCCATGCCGAAGGCGACCGTCGCGGTGACGATGCCGTCCTCCGACGCCACAAAATCATGCTGCACAGCCATGCGTCGTTCAGGGTCGAGCCCGGCGTGATAGGCGGCCACGCTGCGCCCCGTCGCCGCGGCGAGCCGGTCGGCCATCCGCTCGGTCCCGTCGCGCGTCGGGCAATAGACGATCCCCGGCCCCGGATTGGCGGCGATGAAATCGGCGAGCTGCTTCGCCGGGCTGACGCGCGGCATCACGCGGTAGCGAATGTTCGGCCGATCGAAGCCCGCGAGCACGAGACCGTCGGCGGGAATGCCGAGCTGGACCAATATGTCCTCGCGCGTGTGCCGGTCGGCGGTCGCGGTGAGCGCCAGTCGCGGCACCGAGGGAAAGGCGTCGAGCAGCGGGCGCAGCAACCGGTAATCGGGCCGGAAATCATGCCCCCACTCGCTGACGCAATGCGCTTCGTCGATCGCGAACAGCGCGGGCGTCCGCGCCTCCATCAGCGACCGGAACCCCTCCCCCGTCGCGCGCTCCGGCGCGATATAGAGGAGGTCGAGCTGGCCGTCGCGATAGGCCTGGCGGGTATCGGCGAAATCGGCATCGACGCTGGTCAGCGACGCCGCTCTTATCCCCGCCGCCCGCGCCCCGCGCAGCTGGTCGTGCATCAGCGCGATCAGCGGCGACACGACGACGACGCAGCCGTCGAGCGCCACCGCGGGCAGCTGATAGGTCAGCGACTTGCCCGCCCCCGTCGGCATCACCGCCAGCGTGCGCTCGCCCGCCATGACGCGAGCGACGACATCGGCCTGACGGCCACGAAAATGGTCGAAACCGAAGGTGGATTTGAGGAGGGGGAGAAGCGCGTCGGCGGGAGAGGGCATGGCGCCGCCCTAGCAAGCGCGGCCGCGCGGGGGTAGGGGCTATCCCGCCGCGTCCTCCATAAACAACCAGCGGCCGCAGCCCCATGCCGCGACCGCGCCGGCGAGTTGCGCCGCCACGAACGCGGGCACATCGGCTGGCGCGATCCCGGCGAAACTGTCCGACAGGCTGCGCGCCACCGCAATCGCGGGATTGGCGAAGCTGGTCGACGAGGTGAACCAATAGGCCGCAGTAATATAGAGCGCGACGCTCGGCGCCACCCAGTCGGGGCGGTGCCGCACGGTGCCGAGGATCGTGAGGATCAAGCCAAAGGTCGCGACGAACTCGCCCGCCCATTGCCCGCCGCCGGTGCGCGCCTTTGCCGAAAATTGCAGCAGCGGCAGGTCGAACATCAGATGCGCCGCCCACACGCCCAGGATACCGCCCGCCAGCTGCGCGGCGACATAGAGCATCGCAGTGCGCGGCGCGATGCGGTGGCCAAGCGCCATCACCAGCGTCACCGCGGGGTTGAAATGCGCGCCCGACACCGGCCCCAGCATCGCGATCAGCACGAACAATATCGCCCCGGTCGCAAGCGCGTTGGCGAGCAGCGCGATCCCGACATTGCCGCCCGACAGCGTCTCCGCCATGATCCCCGACCCGACGACCGCCGCGAACAGGAAAAAGCTGCCGATCGCTTCGGCCGCGATCCGCCGGGTCACGCCGCGCCCTCCATCTGCCCGATCGCGTTCAGCGCCGCGCGGCGCTCGGCGGGCGTCATATCTTCGAGCGGCAGCGCGAGCATCGCGGCGACGCGCATTTCGAGCAGCCGGTATGTCTCGGCAAAGGCCGCATCTTCGGCCGCCGCGCCGCCCGTCACGTCGGCGGGGTCGGCCAGCCCCCAGTGCGCGCGCACCGGCGCGCCGGTGAACAGCGGACACGCCTCGCCCGCCGCATTGCCGCACACGGTGATCGCGATGTCGATGCGCGGCGCGCCCGGAGCGGCGAACGCGTCCCAGCTTTTCGAGCGAAACGCCGAAACGTCAAAGCCCTTGGCGCCGAGCAGGCGGAGCGCCGCGGGGTGCGGCACGCCCCTGGGCTTGCTCCCCGCGCTATACGCGGTGAGCCGCCCGTCGCCCATGCGCCCGATCAGCGCCTCGCCCAAAATGCTGCGCGCCGAATTGCCGGTGCACAGCACCAGCACGCCAAGCCCCTCCCCCGCCGTCATATCAACAGCAGACTTTGGGTGCCGCTTGCTGCGGCATGGTCGGCACACAGCACGCATCTTCGGCAGCATTGTCCGACGCGAGCGGCGCGAAATCGGGGCTGTCGCCATACACCGTCGCCTCACCGTTGGTCAGGAACGCTTCCCACACCACCCCGTCGGGATCGGCGATCCAGCTCTTTTCCGATTTGGCGTAGCAACAGGTCGTCGCGCCTTCCTCCAGCACCGGCGCCCCCGCGTTCTTCAGTCGGCCATAGACCGCCTTCAGCTCATCGGCATCCTCGACCTGCAACCCGACATGCTCGATCCCGCGATGCGCGCCGTCGCGCACCGAGATCGCGAAATTGATCCGCGGATCGTCGAGCATCCATTTGGCATAGTCGGGCTTGGTGACGCTCGGCGCGGCGCCGAACAGCCCGCTGTAAAAGGCAATCGACTTGTCGAGGTCGGCGACCCCGACGTGCATGTGAAACCGGCTCATGCGCTTTTCCTTTCGCTGTTGGAATCGGTGGTACATCCCGCCGCGGGCGCGCACGCCGCCCCGCCGCAGCAATTTTCCATGAGGAAGCCGACGAGCGCGGTCATCGCGCCATAGTCGGCCGAATAGATGAGCGAGCGCCCGTCGCGCCGCTGCGCGATCAGCCCCGCGTTCGTGAGCTGCGCAAGGTGGAAGGACAGCGACGACGCCGGCACCCCCAGCGCCTCGGCAATCGCTCCCGCCGCAAGCCCCTCGGGCCCCGCCTGCACGAGCAGCCGGAACAGCGCGAGCCGGTGCTCCTGCGCAAGCGCGCCGAGCGCGCGGATAATGGTTTCGGATTCCATCGGGATCTCCATGATTCGATAATAGTGGAAATATGGAAATTATGTGATGGCGTCAACAGATATTTCGGTAATATTCGAAATGATTGGTGGGAATGACGTAAACTCCGTCATTGCGAGCGAAGCGAAGCAATCTCCAGCTATCGACCTTCGCTGGCCCCGATAGCTGGAGATTGCTTCGTCGCGATGCTCCTCGCAATGACGGACAGGGCCGGTCCTAAACCGTCCCCTCCTCCTTCTCCGCCTGCTGCCGCGCCCACATGTCGGCATAGAGTCCGCGCATCCGCAGCAGCTCGTCGTGCGTGCCCGTCTCGGCGACCCGGCCCCGGTCGAGCACGATGATGCGGTCGGCGTTCGTCACCGTCGACAGGCGGTGCGCGATCACCAGGGTCGTTCGGCGCGCCGCGATGCGCTCCAGCGTGTCCTGGATCGCCGCCTCGGTGCGGCTGTCGAGCGCGCTCGTCGCTTCGTCGAGGATCAGTATCGGCGGATTCTTGAGCAAGGTCCGCGCGATCGCGACGCGCTGCTTCTCGCCGCCCGACAGCTTCAGCCCGCGTTCGCCGACCTCGGTGTCATAGCCCTGCGGCAACAGCGCGATAAAGCCGTCGATCGCCGCGCCCTCGGCCGCCGCCGCGATCTCGTCGGCGCTCGCGCCTTCGCGGCCATAGGCGATGTTGTAACCGATCGAATCGTTGAACAGCACCGTGTCCTGCGGGACGATGCCGATGCTCGCGCGCAGGCTTTGCTGGGTTACCTGCGATATGTCCTGCCCGTCGATCAGGATGCGCCCGCCCTGCGGATCGTAAAAGCGGAAGAGCAGCCGCGCGATCGTCGACTTGCCCGCCCCCGACGGCCCGACGATCGCCAGCGTCTCGCCCGCGCCGACGGCAAAGCTCACGCCGTTCAGGATCGTGCGGTCGGGCTCGTACCCGAAGACGACATTGTCGAACGTCACCGCCCCGCCGTTCACCGCCAGCGGCGCTGCGCCCGGCGCATCCGAAATCTCGGGCGGCGTATCGATCAGGCGGAACATCGCCTCCATGTCGACCAGCCCCTGGCGGATGACGCGGTACACCATGCCCAGCATGTCGAGCGGGCGGAACAGCTGCGCGAGCAACGTATTCACCAGCACCACATCGCCGACCTTATACTCGCCGACCGACCAGCCCCACACCGTATAGGCCATCGCCCCCGCAAGCGCGGCGTTGGTAATCAGGCTCTGCCCGATGTTGAGCCACGCCAGGCTGTTCTCGCTCTTCACCGCGGCACGCGCATATTGGTCGGCGACGTCGCGGTAGCGCGCTTCCTCGCGCGCCTCGGCGCCGAAATATTTGACGGTCTCGTAGTTCAAGAGGCTGTCGACGCTGCGCCCGATCGTCAGCGTGTCGAGGTCGTTCATCCGCGTGCGCAGCGCGTTGCGCCAGTCGGTCACCCGCCGCGTGAAGATGATATAGACGACGACCATCAGCGCGGTCGCGCTCGCCAGGCCGAAGCTGAACCTGGTCCAGAAGATGATGAGCACCGCGGCCAGCTCGATCACCGTCGGCGCGATGTTGAACAGCAGGAAATAGAGCATCGTGTCGATGCTCTTGGTGCCGCGCTCGATCACCTTGGTGACCTCGCCCGTCCGCCGCGCCAGATGAAAGCGCAGACTGAGCGCGTGGAGGTGGCTGAAGGTCGCGATCGCCAGCTCGCGCGTCGCATCCTGTCCGACGCGCTCGAACACGACGTTGCGGAGGTTGTCGAACAGCACCCCGGCGAAGCGTGCCCCGGCATAAGCGAGCACCAGCCCGATCGCGAGCGCGGCGCCATCCTCCAGCCCCGGCGCCATGCGGTCGATCGCCGCGCCATAGAGGAAGCCCATCGACAGCTGGACGCCCTTCGACGCGAGCACGATCAGCCCCGCAAGGATGATCCGCAGCTTCGCCTGCCGCTGCCCCGCCGGCCACAGATAGGGCAGGAAGCGCCGCAGCGTGGCGAGAACAGGCGGCTCGCGGCCGACATCGGCGGAGGTGGCGGTGTCAGGGGGCATGAGCGCCCCATGTAGGGGGGCGGAGCCGCGACGCCAAGCGGACTCAAGCTGCGCGGAACACTAATGTCTCACACAAAGGCACGAAGGCACAAAGAAATCATCTTCCGTTCGTGCTGAGCTTGTCGGAGCACCGTTCTTCCTTTTTCGAGCGGCGAACGGCGTTCAGGAGGTCTTTGTGCCTTCGTGCCTTTGTGTGAGATATTTCTTCTCTACCGCCCCGCGCGTTGCCCCACATGGCGGATGATGCGGTCGATCAGGCGGCGTTCTTCGGACGTTGGCGTCGGCACGATGGCTTCGGGCGGCAGCTGGCGGCGCCCGAACAGCGGACGGCGTGGGGGGACGAGGGGAGAGAAGCGCATGGGGGCGTGCCTTCGATCTGGCGGCGTCGCCCCCCGGCACCGCAGGTGGATCTGGTCCACGCCAGAGGTGAAGGCATGTGGTTGCAGATCACTGAAGAAGGCTGGTTACTGCTTTCTTTCCGGTACGGTGAAGGTGCCGGTGACGCGCCCGCCGGTGCCGCCCGCGATCGGATTGCCGTCGGGTCCGCGCGCCGCGCCGCGACCGTCGACCGTCGCGCGCCCGCTATTGAGGTCGATCACCAGCCGCCCGCCGCGCAGATTGTTGCCGCGCTGGCGCAGCTCGACATTGCCGACCATCGTGATCAGGCGGCGGTCGAGGTCGTAGATGGCGACATTGCCGCGCGCCGATTCGTCGCCCTTCACCACCGTCACGCCGCCGGTCGCGTCGAGCCGGTTGACGTCAGTGCCCCCGGCGCGCGTATAAGCGACGGTCATCCGCGGCGCGGTGACCGTCAGCCCCGCTTGCGTGACGCGGACCCCGCCCGCCAGCACCACGCGATCGGCGCGATCCTGCACCTCGATGCTGCCCGCGGCGAAATCGACCGGCGCATTGCTGTTGTGGTTGGCGAGCGCCTGCGCTGCCGCGCGATCGCCGCCGCCCGCCGACAGGATAGCCAGGCCTGTCAGCGCGAATCCCGCGCCTGCGAGCATCAGGCTCCTGGGCGTCCAAAGCCGGTTCATTCGATCACTCCCTGGTTGATCCGCAGCCGGGCGTTGCCCTCCAGCCGGACGATCCGCTTGTCGAGGTCGGCGGACAGTGCGTTGGCCGAAAACTGACCGATGTTCAACGCGCCTTCGACACCGCCCGTTCCGATCAGGCTGCGCGTCTTGAGATCGACCGCTACATTGCTCGCATCGAGCCGATAGCCGTTCGTGCCGCGCACGCGCACCGTGCCCGGCACCAGGACACGGCCGGTTTCCATATTATAGGCGCCCCGTTGCGCCACGATCGTCGCCGGACCATCGGTCAGGCGGATCGCACCGGACAGGTCGGTCATCCGTACGACGGGTTCGGCCGAGCTCTTCTGGACCGCGCTGCCCGCGAGCAGCGCAAAAGGCTGGCCCTTGGCGTCCTGTCCACGATATTCGGCGCGCGTCACCTTCATCCGTTCGCTCGCCATGTCGACCTTGTCCTTCGCGAGCAGGAAGCTGATCTCGGCGCGCTGGGTAAAGGGCGAAAAGACCAGCACCGCAGCGACCACGCCGATCACCAGCGGCAGGCCGTAACGCAGGATCCGCACCACGCGATCGTGGCTCGATCCGCTGCGCGCCCACATCTGGCGCTTCGTGCGGTCAAGATCGGCGCGTTCGGACATGCTTGCGAATCGACCCTCAGCTGTGCGCGAAAATATCGACCTCGGGCCAGCCGGCGAGGTCGAGCGCCGCGCGCGTCGGCAGGAAATCGAAACAGGCCTGCGCCAGTTCGGTGCGCCCCTCGCGCGCCAGCCGCGCGTCCAGAATCTCTTTCATCGCGTGCAGGAAACGCACGTCGCTCGCGGCATAGTCGCGCTGCGCCTCGCTGAGTTCGGCGGCGCCCCAGTCGCTCGACTGCTGCTGCTTCGACACTTCCTGCCCCAAGAGTTCGCGCACCAGTTCCTTCAGCCCGTGGCGGTCGGTATAGGTGCGAACCAGTCGCGAGGCGATCTTGGTGCAATAGACGGGCGCGGTGACGACGCCGAGCGCCTGCTGCAAGGCGGCGATGTCGAAGCGCGCGAAATGAAAAAGTTTCAATCGGCCGGGATCGGTCAGGATCGCCTTCAGCACCGGCGCATCATAGTCGCTGCCGGGTCTGAAGCGGACGAGATGCTCGTCGCCCGACCCGTCGCTGATCTGGACGAGGCAGAGCCGATCGCGCAGCGGATTGAGCCCCATGGTTTCGGTATCGACCGCAACGGCGCCCGCGCCCAGCACGCCTTCGGGCAGGTCTTCTTCGTGGAAATATACGCTCATCCCGCCGCCTTAGGCCAAGCGGCCGCGCCGCTCAATGACTGGTTTTCGCTGGCCTGTCGGGCGCGGAAAGGGGCACGGCAATTCGCGCCATATCCGCAAAGGCGCCGCTGCAATTTTCTGTTCGCAGCCTGTGGATAATTAGGCTATATCTTGCGTCCTTGGTGGCATGGGGCGAGTCCGTGCCCGTGGTGAACTGCGTCCCCGTCCGGCGCAAGGAGCCGGTAAAATGGGGTGTGGACGACCGAAAGCGACTACTAAGCAATGAGTTTCAACAAGGATCGCCGTGGCCATCGGGGACGCGGCAGGCGCGATGATTTCGGCAATTTCGACAGTTTTGAACCGGCCCCCTATGGCGGCGATTCCTACGGCGGCGGACGCGGCGGCTTCGGCGATCGCGATCGTGGCGGCTTCGGCGGTGGCGACCGCGGCGGCTTTGGCGACCGCGGCGGCTTTGGCGGCGGCGACCGGGGCGGTGGCTTCGGCGGTGGACGCGGCGGCGGCATGCCTGCGCAGGTCGTCGGCGAAGGCCAGGGCACGGTAAAGTTCTTCAACCCGTCGAAGGGCTTTGGTTTCATCGCCCGCGAAGACGGCGGTGAGGACGTGTTCGTCCACATCAGCGCGGTCGAACAGGCGGGGCTTCAGGGCCTCGCGTCGGGCCAGCCGCTCGCCTTCACGCTCGTCGAGCGCAACGGCAAGGTGTCGGCGATCGACCTCAAGATCGAGGGCGAACCCATGCCGGTCGAAGAGTTTGCCCCGCGTCAGCGCGAGGATCGCCCCGGCGGCGCGCGCGGGCGGCGGCAGCTGACCGGCGAACGCACTTCGGGAACGGTGAAGTTCTTCAACACGACCAAAGGCTTTGGCTTCATCGCGCGCGACGATGGCCAGGCCGACGCCTTCGTCCACATCAGCGCGGTGCAGCGCGCGGGCATGGCGGGCCTCGAAGAAGGCGACCGCGTCGCGTTCGACATCGAGGTCGACGACCGCGGCAAGTTCGCCGCGGTGAACCTGCAGCCGCATCAGGACTGATCGGCGGCACGACCGGAAACGCAAAGGGCGGCCATGAGGCCGCCCTTTTTGTTGGCAGGTCGGGCCGGAGAAGGCGGCTATCCGCTCCCTGGCGCGCTCAACCCGCGCGCCGCGCCAGCCATATGCCGACAATCATCAACGCGATCCCGGCGACGCGTTTCAGGTCGATTGCCGAGCGGATGGCGCCGAACAGGCCGAAATGGTCGATCGTCGCGGCGCTCACGAGCTGGCCGAAGAGCACGAAGAAGATCGCATTGCCGACGCCGAAGCGCGGCGCAATGAAGGTCACGGCGATCACGTAAAAGGCGACGAACAGCCCGCCGGCATAGAAATGCGCGGGAATGTCGCCCGTGAAGCGCACCGCGCCAAGCGACCCGGTCAGCAGCGCGCCCGCCGCAGCGATCAGGAAGGCGAGGCCAAAGAGGATCATCGACGCGGCCATCGGGCTGCCGAGCCGCGCACCAAGCCCGCCGTTCAGCGCCGCGAGGATCGGAATGCCGACGCCGGTGAGAAACATGATGGCGGCAAAGGCGGGCGCGGCATTGTTCACGGTCATATCTGGGGCTCCTCGGGTGGCTTTTGCAGCGCGCGATATGCGGCGACGGGCAAGCCGCCCACCCCCCAATTGTCCAGATCGACCTCGTCGATATTGACCACGGTGGTCGCGGGATTCTTGGCGAGCACGCGCTGGAGCAGGTCGGTCACCCCGGCGATCAGCTCGGCCTTCTGCGCGGGCGTCGCACCCTCGCGCGTGATGCGGATGTTGACATAGGGCATGATTATTCTCCCGTCAGAGTCCCAGGTCTTCCAGCTCCGGATGATCGTCGGGTCGGCGGTCACCCCGCCCGTCGCGCGGCCAGAGCAGCAGGCGGTCGGCGGCGGCGATCGCCACATCGTTGATGCTTGCGATCCGTCGGCGCATCGTGCCGTCTTCGCAAAACTCCCAATTCTCGTTGCCATAGGACCGCCACCAGCGTCCTTCGGCATCGTGCCATTCATAGGCGAATCGCACGGCGATGCGGTTGCCGGAAAAGGCCCACAGGCCCTTCACCAGCCGATAATCCCTTTCACGCCGCCATTTGTCGGTCAGAAAGTCGACGATCGCGCTCTGCCCCGAAAGGAAGGTCGAGCGATTTCGCCACTCGCTGTCCGCGCTATAGGCCAGCGCGACGCGCGCAGGATCGCGGCTGTTCCAGGCGTCCTCGGCCAGACGAACCTTGCGCGCCGCGCCGGCGGCGTCGAAGGGCGGAAGCGGGGGTCGGGACATGGGTGCGGCCTTTCAGGCAAAGGGGGTGGCAAATTCGATGCGGATGCCGCCGGGCATCGCGCAGATGAAATGGTGCGTGGCCGCACCCTCGCGGATCGGTTCGGGGTCGAACTCGATCGTCACCCCGGGATAGCCCTGCACGCTTGCAAAGACGGCGCGCAGCGCGTCGAGATCGGCGACCGCGAGCGCGAGATGATGGAGGCCGATGTTGGCGCGGCGATCGAAGCGCGTCGCGCGTGCAGGGTCGGCGACTTGCCAAAGCGTGAGCAGCGTCGTGCCGTCGGACACGAAGATCGCGGGATAGTCGGGGCGTTCGGCGGCGACGGTAAAGCCGAGCGCATCGACGAAAAAGTCGCGCGCCTCGGCGACGTCGCGAACGGCGAGCCCGACATGGTGCGCGCCACGGGTCATGGCTGTGGTCATCGATGATCCTTTCCTGGTCAAAAATCCGTCGGCAGGGCAGCCCGGCTGCGCGGCCGATGTCGCGCGGCGTGGGGCGCGGAGGCGTCACCCCTCCTCGTCATGGTCTCACGACGCAGCCGGCCAGCCTGGCATCGCCGGAAAGCCGGGCAGCGCGGCGATGCGGCGCGTCCAGTCGCGGATGCGCGGCCATCGGTCCAGGTCGATCCCGCCGTCGGGCGCGAGCGCGAGATAGGGGCTGGCGGCGATGTCGGCGATCGTCAGCCGGTCGCCGACGAGCCAGTCGCGCGCCGCCAGATGCGCCTCGACGACCGACAGGATGCGATCGGTGACCGCCGCGGCGCGTTCGCGGTCGATCGACCAGTCGAACAGCCGCTCGGCGCGCAGCAGCGCGGGGCCGTTGAAAATCTCGTTCGCCGCGTGCGACAGCCAGACCATGATCGCACCACGTTCTTCGGGGGTGCGCCCGTCCCAGTCACCGGGGCGGTGGCGCGCGGCGAGATAGGCGAGGATCGCCTGGCTGTCGCGCAGGACGAAATCGCCTTCGACAAGGACGGGGATCTGCGCCATCGGGTTGAGCGCGCGAAAGGCATCGGTTCGCCGCGCCGCGGCGTCGGTGGCCTGCTCCTCCCATGCAAGTCCCAGAAAGGCGAGCGCGATGCGCACCTTGTGCGCATTGCCCGACATCGCCGAGCCGTAAAGGCGGATCATCTCCTCAGCCCCCCCTGGTTTCGGCGCGCAGGGCGGCCAGCTCGGCGCGCAGTTGGTTGAGTTCGGCCGCCATCGGGCGGATCGCGGCCGAAATCTCGGCCTCGGTGAAGCGCGGCGTGATATGCTGCGAGCAGTTCCACTCCCAGCCGATCACGTCGATGAAGAAGGCGCGCTCGGGCGTCGCGCGATACCCTTCGGGCATCAACGCGGTGACTGCGGCAGGATCGTCGGCGATCTCGACGATGCTCGCATGGCCGATCAGTTTCAGCCGGTCGCGGTTCGGATAGTCCATCAGGAACAGCGAGACGCGGTCGTTGCCCGTCAGGTTCGCGGTGCTGATATATTGCTTGTTGCCGCGATAATCCGCGAAACCGATGCGGTTGCCCGATATGTGCCGCAGGAAACCTGCGGGGCCGCCGCGGTGCTGCATATAGGGCCAGCCCTCGGCGTTGACGCTTGCCATATAGAAGCTGTCACGCTGCGCGATGAAACCCAGTTCCTTTGCCGTCAGCGCGTCGGGCGTGCCGTCGGCGCCCGCGTCCATCTTCAGATAGGACGCGCGCGAACCATGCCGTTCCTGCGCGGCCATGACCGCCTCGTCGAACAGCGTGTGGCGGTAGTTGCGTGCCATCGTCCTGCTTTCCTCCGGTGGAGCGAACGGAGGCCTTTCGGGAGAGAGGGGGGGACCACCTCCGTTCGCAGCGCCGATGTAGGACATTGCGACATGCGTGATAATCAGCGACTATCGAACATCTTAATTCCATAATATGGAATAATCATGGATCGTCTGCTCACGCTGGAAATGTTCGTCGCGGTGGCGGACGAGGGCGGTTTTGCCGCCGCGGCGCGCAAGCTCGGCAGTTCGCCGCCCGCGGTGACGCGCGGAATCGCGGCGCTCGAGGCGCGGCTCGGCACCGCACTCTTCCACCGCTCGACGCGCGCGGTGGCGCTGACCGACGCCGGGGCGGCCTTTCTGGGCGAAGCGCGGCGCATCCTCGCCGACCTTGCGGGCGCCGAACGCGCGCTTCGCGGCGCCGCGGCGGTGCCGCGCGGCCAGCTTCATCTGACTGCGCCGGTCATGTTCGGGCGGCTGCATGTGCTCCCCGTGGTTGACGCGATGCTGGCCGAGCACCGCGAGCTCGGCGTGCGGATGATGCTGATCGACCGCAATGTCCGCATCGTCGAGGAAGGTATCGATGTCGCGGGGCGGATCGGCGCGCTCACCGATTCGGGGCTGAAGGCGGTGCGGATCGGCCGGGTGCGTCAGATGCTCGTCGCGAGCCCCGCCTATCTCGCGCGCCGCGGCGCGCCGCATCGCGTGGCCGACCTCAAGGGGCATGATCTGATCGGTACGATGGGGCCGCGCTGGACGAGCGAATGGCAGTTTGCGCGCACCCGCTGGCGCCTGCCCGCGCCGCCCCGGCTGACCGTCAACACTGTCGACGGCGTGCTCGCGGCAGCCGAAGCGGGATTGGGGATTGCGAATCTTTTATCCTATCAGCTTGCCGAAGCGATCGACGCGGGGCGGCTGATCGCGCTGCTGGAGCAGGATCAACCGCCCGCGCTGCCCGTCCACCTGCTGTTCGAGCCGTCGCGCGCGGCGCTGCCCGCGGTCCGGCTGTTCGTCGAGGCGATGCAGGCGCGGATGCGCATGGCGGGACTGGGATGAAGGGGGAAGCGTTGGGCCGGGAAGCGAACCTTCGTCTTACTGTTGTACCCCGGCGAAAGCCGGGGTCCAGGGCGCCCAGGAGCAGGCGTTGGCTTATCCCGCTCTGGACCCCGGCTTTCGCCGGGGTACGGCGCCTATCGCCCGCAACCTCTCAGAACTGATATGCCAACCCGCCGCCGAACAGCCATTGGTCCGCGTCGCCGATGTCGGCAACGATCGGCGAGCGGGCGAAGCGTTGGCCGAGACGGCCATATTGCGCGCCGCCGAGCAGGACAAAACCTTTGCGCAGATCGCCCGACAGCGCATAGGCGCCCGCGATCCCGAGCGTATATTTGCCTGCGGTCGCCCTTTTCCCCGCGCCGTCATAGACGGGCAGTCCGCTCGCCGCGCTGCCCGCGGGGTCGATGTCATAATAATAGCGGCCGAAACCCTTGCCGTAAAAATTGACCGACGCCGACACGCCGACATAGGCGCGCTTTGACAAGGGGGTGCCGTAATCGATCGTCGGCGAGGCGGCCCAGCTGCCGTGGCGGCCCGAGACATCCTTGAGCGCGACGACACGAAAGGCGACCTGATCATAGGCGCTGGTGATGACGCCGGTGTGCGAAATCCCCGCGAACAGCCCGGCTTCGACCGCTATCTTGCGCTTGCCGAGCGCCGCGACCTGCGGATCGTCGATCTTGCCGGTGCGGTCACTGCGCAGGCTGATGATCGGACCGAACTTGAAATCGGTCTTCTGCCCGCGGCGCTGGCGGATCAGGTCGACCTGAAAATTGGTGCCGCGCGTCGAGAAGGAATAGCCGCTGATCCGGCCGCGCAGATAAATGGCGGGGACGAGGCGGCGATCGTCGGCGCCATTATATTCGGGGGTGCTGAGCACGCCCGCGGCGACCGCGAAATAGTCGCGCGACCAGGTGCGTTCGGGATCGTCGTCGTCGGGCCGCGCCGCGGGCAACAGGATATTGTCGTCAATATCGCTATCCTGAAGGTAGCGCGGCGCATCGTCGGACCTGTGCGGGACGGCGATACCGCCCTCCTCCGCAAGATCGGCGGGCGGCGAGGCTTCTTCGGCAGCTGCCGGAGTGATCGCCAGCGCCGCGGCGGCAAACAGGATCAGCTCTCGCGCGGGATGGCGGAGTCGCGTCGAACGGGGCGTGGACATGCGTTGGTCATTCCTATGCTCTTGCCCCTCTTGCCAAGCGTGTAAGTAAAGCGCGCGCTATTGCAACGACTTCGTCTTGCGATGGGGCGATTTTGCTTCCATGCGTCTTTCATGCACCGCTTCGCCACCGCCGCTTTCCCTGTCCTTCGCGTCCGCTTCGTGTCGCCGCGCGGATGAGCCGCGTGGCGCGCCTTGTCGGCTATGCGCTGATGGCCGCCGCGGCGCTGCTGGCACTGGCGATGCGGCGCGGAACGGTCGAAAGCGTCGGCCCCTTCCCCGTCGCCGCGATCGCGCTGCTCGTCGGCATGGTGGGGGTGATGCTGGTGTTCACCGACCTGATGGTGCGCGGGCTTTATGCCCAGCTGGATGCTGCGAAACGGCGCGAGCGCGAGTCCGACCGGAGGGACGAGTGAACCCTTTTCGTTCGACACCCCATGCGCTTGGCAGTATGACCGCGCGATGACCGACCGTCCGCATACGCCGCTGCTCGACACGGTGGATGTCCCCGCCGACCTCCGCAAGCTGAAGCCCGAAGATCTCCGTCAGTTCGCCGACGAGCTGCGCGCCGAGATGATTTCCGCCGTCGGGATGACGGGCGGGCATCTGGGATCGGGGCTCGGCGTCGTCGAACTGACGACCGCGATCCACTATGTATTCGACACGCCGCGCGACAAGCTGGTGTGGGACGTCGGCCACCAATGCTATCCGCACAAGATCATCACCGGGCGCCGCGACCGGATTCGCACGTTGCGCCAGGGCGGCGGCCTGTCGGGCTTCACCAAGCGCAGCGAGAGCGAATATGACCCGTTCGGCGCGGCGCATTCGTCGACGTCGATCAGCGCGGCGCTGGGCTTTGCGATCGCCAACAAGCTGAACGACCAGCCCGGCCGCGCGATCGCGGTCATCGGCGACGGGTCGATGTCGGCGGGCATGGCCTATGAGGCGATGAACAACGCCAAACAGGCGGGCAACCGGCTGATCGTCATTCTGAACGACAATGACATGTCGATCGCGCCGCCGGTTGGGGGGCTTTCGGCCTATCTCGCCAGGCTCGTGTCGTCGCGCCCGTTCCTCGAGCTGCGCGAGATCGCGCGGCGCTTTGCGCGCAAGCTGCCCGAGCCGCTGCACAAGGCGGCGAAAAAGACCGACGAATATGCCCGCGGCATGGCGATGGGCGGCACCTTGTTCGAGGAGCTGGGCTTTTATTATGTCGGGCCGATCGACGGGCATAATCTCGACCATCTGATCCCCGTGCTCGAAAATGTCCGCGACAGCGAGCATGGCCCGGTGCTGATCCACGCGGTGACCAAGAAGGGCAAGGGCTATGCCCCCGCCGAAGCCGCCGCCGACAAATATCATGGCGTCCAGAAGTTCGACGTCATCACCGGCGAACAGGCGAAGGCGCCGCCGGGACCGCCCGCCTATCAGAATGTCTTCGGCGAAACGCTCGCGAAGCTCGCCGAAACCGACAAGCGCATCGTCGCGATCACCGCGGCGATGCCGTCGGGCACCGGCGTCGACAAGTTCGCGAAGGCGCATCCCGACCGCAGCTTCGACGTCGGCATCGCCGAACAACATGCGGTCACCTTTGCCGCGGGACTGGCGGCGCAGGGGATGCGGCCGTTCGCGGCGATCTATTCGACCTTTCTCCAGCGCGCCTATGATCAGGTCGTGCATGACGTGGCGATCCAGAATCTGCCCGTGCGTTTCGCGATCGACCGCGCGGGGCTGGTCGGCGCCGACGGGTCGACGCACGCAGGCTCGTTCGACATCACCTATCTCGCGACCCTGCCCAATATGATCGTGATGGCGGCGGCCGACGAGGCCGAGCTGGTCCATATGACCTATACCGCCGCCGAACATGACGACGGCCCGATCGCCTTCCGCTATCCGCGCGGCAATGGCACCGGGGTTGCCTTGCCCGAGGTTCCGATGAAGCTGGAGATCGGCAAGGGCCGTATCGTGCGCGAAGGCAAGACGGTAGCGATCCTGTCGCTCGGCACGCGATTGGCGGAGGCGCTCAAGGCCGCCGACACTTTGGAAGCGCGTGGGCTGTCCACCAGCGTCATCGACCTGCGTTTCGCCAAGCCGCTCGACGTGGACCTGATCCGCCGGACGCTCGCGAACCACGAAGTGTGCGTGACGATCGAGGAAGGCAGCATCGGCGGGCTCGGCGCGCATGTGCTGACGCTCGCGAGCGACGAGGGGCTGATCGACGCGGGGCTGAAACTGCGCACGATGCGCCTGCCCGATGTCTTCCAGGACCAGGACAAGCCCGAACTGCAATATGACGCGGCGGGGCTCAACGCGCCGCAGATCGTGGATACGGTGCTGAAAGCGCTGCGGCATAACAGCGCGGGGGTCGAGGAAGCGGGCGCGCGGGCTTAGAGCGTCGTGCGCTAAATCGGCGACACTTCAATTCCGTTCGTGTCGAGCGAAGTCGAGACACCCATCGACGTTGCGCGATGCCGAGGGGTGTCTCGACTTCGCTCGACACGAACGGGAAGATGGCTCAGATTAAACGCGCGCTGCTCTGGCGGTAAACCTCGCGTCGATGGCCGATGGTGATCAATATAATCACCATTGTGCCATCCTCGATCTTTGCGATCACCCGATAATTGCCGATGCGGTAGCGCCAATGTCCCGCGTAATCACCAACCAGTGCATGACCGCGCTGACGGGGGTCATCCAACTGTGCAACATCAATCATCGTCCGCGTGATGCGATCCGCCTGCTTGATGTCGATCTTGCGAAGCTGCTTACGCGCCTGGTCCGAAACCTCAAGCGTCCAGCCCAAGTTCCCGCCTTACCTGTTCGATCGAGACATTCTTGCTTGGATCATAATCGGCCAAAGCTTCTTCGAGTAGCGCTATGTCTTCGAGATCGTCGATATATTCCTCGATCGCTTTGCGGGCGAGAGCGGTTTTTGTCCGGCCAGACCGCTTCGCGGCACTTGCGAGCCGATCTTCCAATTCCTTGTCGAGGCGGATGGCGAGCATCAGGATTCTCCTTTGCTATACAAGTATAGCATTTTAAATCGGCCGGCAAGGATAGCGATTGAGCAATGAACCCATAGTGGACAATGCGGTCAGCGCGATGAATGATTGTCAGAACATGGGGGCGCCAATGGATTTCCTGAAACCCATCCGGTCGCTCGACGTGGCGCCCCACGAAGGCATGTCGTCACTGGCCCCTTATCCCGCACCTTATGGCGCGGACGGCTTCGCGCGACGGGTCGGCCACATGCGCCGCCCCGATCGCGGCGCAGGAGAGGCAGGTGGCCGCTTCCAGCGCCGCGGCGCCTCGCGCCGCTGTTACCCCACCGGGACGATCGTTGCCTGTGCGATCGCGCAGCGGCGCGGTTCTTCGTCGCCCCCTTCGGCCCAGACGTCGGCGCGGACGATCGCCTGGCGTTTGCCCGCCTTGACCACGCTGCCCTTCGCGCGCAGGTGACTGCCCTTCGCGGGGGCGAGGAAATTGATCGTGTAGCTGCCGGTGACGACGTCGCCGATCACGCTCGACGCCGCCCAGGCGCAGGCGTTGTCGGCCATCAGCCCGACGATCGCGCCATGGGCATAGCCGTGATGCTGGGTCATGTCGGGGCGCAGCGCGAGCAGCAGTTCGGCCTCGCCCTCGAAACAGCGGATCGGCTCGACGCCGAGAAAGGCGGTGAAGCCCGACGCATCGACCGCGACGCTTTTCATATAGGCGACGGCTTCGTTGTTGCTGGCAAATCGGTGTCCGCGCATCGGGGAGAATCCTGTTTAGTCTGGATTGCAGACCTTATCGCCGCTTGCGCGCGGCGGCGTCAAGTCTTAAATCCAGACTTATGAAGGATTATGTGCCCTCGCGTTCGCCCTGCGCCGTCGGCCGCGCGTCGCGGCTGCTTGGCGACCGCTGGGTGCTGCTGATCCTGCGCGAAGCCTTTCTCGGCGTCGACCGCTTCGAGGATTTCATCGCGCGGCTGGACATTTCGCGCGCCGCGCTGACCTCGCGCCTCGGCTGGATGGTCGCGGCGGGGGTGATGGAGCGCGTGCCGCCGGGCGGCAAGCGCGCCGCCTATCGCCTGACCGACGCGGGACAGGCGCTGCGCCCGGCCTATGATGCGATCAAGGCGTGGGGCGACGAATGGCTGCCGCGCGGCGGGGGCGGGGAAGAGATGCGGTCGTGAGGTCTGGTTTCGACGGGTTGCGGCCTGAAGCGGTCCTCCCCCAAGGGGGGAGGGGGGGCACCCGAAGGGTGGTGGAGGGGTACGGGAGGTCATACGCAGCGCTCGACACCGCGTACCCCTCCACCATGCTTCGCATGGTCCCCCTCCCCGTGCCGGGGAGGAGCGCTTCCGTCCGCTCCCCACCCCAAAGCCGCTATGGGTTTTGAGGACGACCCCTAACGTCGCGGGGAAAAGCGCGAAGGTTACGCCCCCGGAATCGCCGCCTGCGCGTCGCGGCCGTCGCCTTCGGGTGCGGCGAGGATGTCGCGGACGACGAGGCCCTTGTCGACGACCTGCGTGCCGGGGCTGCCGACCTGGCTGCGGATGCCGGGGTCGGCGCGTGCGCCGTCGGCGCTGCCGATGATCTGCGCCTCGCTCGCGCTGCGTGCCGAGGGGCCGCCGAAGAGCGCGCGCAGCGTCTGTTCGGCGGTCGATTCGCCGCCGGGGCGCGCGGTGCCGGGCGCGGGCGGGGTGAGCGCGAAATCGGGCGGCACGACGAGCGGCGCCTGACGCGACACCATCATTTCGTCGGGCCGGTCGCGGCTGAACAGGCTGTTCGACCCGCAGGCCGACAGGGTGGTGGCGACGATCGAGGCGGCCAGGATGGCGGTGGTCCGGTTCACTAAAATACTCTCCTCTGCGCCCCGTTTACTCGGCGGACGGCCTGGCGTCCGCCTGGCCCGCCTTTTCGCCCAAGAGCAGCGCGCGCGCAACCAGCAAAAGCACGCCGATGGTGATGCACGCATCGGCGACGTTGAAGATCATGAAGGGGCGGAAGGTGCCGATGTGCAGGTCGGCGAAGTCGACGACATAGCCGAAACGCACGCGGTCGACGATATTGCCGAGCGCGCCGCCGAGGATCAGCGCGAGCGCGATGACGTCGCCCTTCGCCTGTTCGCGCGTCATCCAGAAGGCGACCGCGGCGGCGACCAGCCCCGTCACCGCAACCAGCGTCCAGCGCGTCGTATCGGTGCAGCTGGCGAACATCGACAGCGAAATGCCGCAGTTCTCCGCCCAGCGCAGATCGAAGAAGCTGGTGATCTCGATGACCCCCTTGGGCTCGAGCGACAGCGGGACGGTGATGACCCATTTGGTCGCCTGATCGAGGATGAAGGCGACCGCGGCGAACATCAGGCCGAAGCGCAGATAGGGGGAACGGGCGCTGCTCATCCCGCCCCCAATACCGTTTCGCAGCGATTGCACAAGGCGCCGTCGGTGGTGACTTCGGGCAGGTGGCGCCAGCAGCGGCCGCATTTGTGGTTTTCGGTGCGGGTGACGATCGCGGGGCCATTGAAGTCGCCGGTTGGTGGAAGAAGCGAAACTTTCGCCGCAATGCAAACTTCTGCCCAATCGATGCCATCGTACTGGCTCTCGTGCGTCGTGTGTATAGGCAGCTCCACAACCGCTTCCAAGCTGCTGCGAATTTTCTTCTCCCTGCGCAGTGGTTCGATAGCCTCGTTGATGCCGTCGCGGATAATCCGGATTGTCCGCCACTTTGCGACCAATTTCGTGTTCCCGCGAAGGCGGGAACCCAGGGTGGGGTCAGCCGACGCGGGCACTGGATCCCCGCTTTCGCGGGGATGCAACAGCTGGTCGAGGTCAGGCCATTCCAGCAAATGCACGCTGCCCGCTTGCGGATAGCGCGTCCCCCACACCTCTTCGCTCGTGAACACCAGCACCGGCGCGGCGTAGCGCACCAGCGCGTGGAACAGCACATCGAGCACGCTGCGATAGGCGCGGCGCGTGTCGGTGCCGAGCGGGGCGGCGGGGCCGAGGTCGCAGTAGAGGACGTCCTTGCGGATGTCGAAATAGAAGGCCGACAGATCCTCGTTGCAGAAGTCCGCGAGCAGGCGCGTATATGTATTAAAGTCGAAATCATCGACCGCGCGCGCCAGCTTGGCGTCGAGGTCGGCGAGCAGGCTGAGCATATAGCGTTCGAGTTCGGGCATCGCCGCGACGTCGATGACGCGCTCCTCCTCAGTAAAGCCGTCGAGCGCGCCGAGCAGGTAGCGGAAGGTATTGCGCAGCTTGCGATACTGGTCGGCGACCGTGCCAAGGATTTCCTTGCCGATGCGGTGGTCCTCGGTGAAGTCGACGCTCAGCGCCCAGAGGCGGAGGATGTCGGCGCCATAGTCGCGCATCAGGTCGATCGGGCTGATCGTGTTGCCCAAGGACTTCGACATTTTGAGGCCCTTGGCATCCATCGTGAAGCCGTGGGTCAGCACCGCCTTGTACGGCGCCTGCCCGCGCGTGCCGCAGGACTCCAGCAAGGACGACTGGAACCAGCCGCGATGCTGGTCGCTGCCCTCCAGATAGAGGTCGGCGCTGTGCGTGCCGCCGTCGTGGCGGACGAGCGCGGGCCATTTGCCGCTTTCGAGCACGAAGGCGTGGGTGCAGCCCGAATCGAACCAGACGTCGAGAATGTCGGTGATGCGTTCGTAATCGGCGGCGTTATAGTCCGGCCCAAGATATTCCTGCGCGCGTGCGTCGCTCCAGGCATCGACGCCGCCCTCGCGCACCGCCGCGACGATGCGGTCGTTGACCAGCGGGTCGTTGAGATATTGCCCGGTCTTGCGGTCGACGAAGAGCGTGATCGGCACGCCCCACGCGCGCTGGCGCGACAGCACCCAGTCGGGGCGGTCCTTGACCATGCTGCCGATGCGGTTACGGCCCTTTTCGGGGACGAAGCGGGTCGCGTCGATCGCGGCCATGGCGAGGGTGCGCAGCGTGTCCCCCTCTCCCCCCGGGAGAGGGTCGGGGTGAGGGTGGCCAACGGCGGGAAGCGCGTCGCCCTCACCCTTCCGCGCCTGCGGCGCTCCCTCCCTCTCCCGCAGGGAGAGGGATTTATCCATCGGCACGAACCATTGCGGGGTGCAGCGATAGATGACCTTCGCCTTCGAGCGCCAGCTGTGCGGATAGCTGTGCTTATAGTCGGCGCTGGCCGCGAGCAGCGCGCCGGCGTCGCGGAGGTCCGAGCAGATCGGGCCGTCGGGGGCGTTGAACCTGGGGTTGATGACGCTGCCCTGACCGCCGAGCCAGCCCCAGTCGTCGCGATATTTTCCGTCGCTTGTCACCGCGAACACGGGGTCGATGCCGTTCGCCTTGCACAGGTCGAAATCATCCTCGCCATGGTCGGGCGACATATGGACAAGGCCGGTGCCGCTGTCGGTGGTGACGAAATCGCCAGGCAGGAAGGGGCGGGGACGGAGGAAGAAGTCAGCCAGCGGAGAGTTGAGATTGATGTTCGCGGCACGCTCAAGCCCCTCCCCTTCAGGGGAGGAGTTGGGGTGGGGTCTATCGGTCAACGCAGCGTCAGGACGCGAGACCCCACCCCCAGCCCCTCCCCTGAAGGGGAGGGGTGAGAAGAGCTTGGCCATCGGGTGGCGGGCGATGGTGCCCGCGAGGTCGGCGCCTTTGCCTTGCCACACGAAGGCGTCCTGAACTTGCTCCCAAGGCGCTCGCTCGAAAAATTCCGGCAACAAATTCTTGGCTACGAGCACAGACATCTCTCGGCTTGGCGCTACCGTGCCGGGCGAAAATGCACCTACCAGCGGTGTCATCGTTTTGATGTCTATTTTGACGACAACGTATTCGATCTCCGGCCCATAGGCCACAGCCTGATTGACCGGGATCGTCCACGGCGTCGTCGTCCAGATGACCGCATGCGCGCCGATCAATTCCTTGATCGGGCTCTCGACAATCTCGAACGCGACGTCGATCTGCGTCGAGACGATGTCCTCATATTCGATCTCGGCCTCGGCGAGCGCGGTCTTTTCGACCGGCGACCACATCACCGGCTTGGCGCCGCGATAGAGCATGTCGTTGGCGGCGAATTTGAGCAGTTCGCGCACGATGGTGGCTTCGGCCTCATAATCCATCGTGAGGTACGGATGGTCCCAGTCGCCGCCGATGCCGAGGCGCTTCAACTGCTCGCGCTGGGTGTCGACCCAATGCTGCGCATAGGCGCGGCATTCGGCGCGGAACTCCTCGACGGGAACCTCGTCCTTGTTGCGCTTTTTCTTGCGATACTGCTCCTCGACCTTCCACTCGATCGGCAGGCCGTGGCAATCCCAGCCGGGGACGTAGGGCGCATCCTTGCCCTTCAGCGTCTGGGTGCGAACGACCATGTCCTTCAGGATATGGTTGAGCGCATGGCCGATGTGCATGTCGCCATTGGCGTAGGGCGGGCCGTCGTGAAGGATGAACTGCTCGCGGCCCTTGCGGCTTTCGCGAATCTGGCCTTCCAGATTGCCCTCGAGCCATTTGGCGAGAATCAGCGGCTCCTTCTGCGGCAGGCCGGCCTTCATCGGAAAGTCGGTCTTGGGCAGGAAGACGGTGTCGCGGTAATCGCGGGCTTCGGGGGCGGAAGTGCTGTCGGTCATGGTGCGCGGCGCTTAGCGCAGTTTCGTGCGGGAGCAAAGCGTATGGGTCGACGTGGGAATGGGTTCACGCGGAGACGCGGAGACGCGGAGGGAAAAAAGAGAAGGGATTCGCGCAGAGATCGCAGAGCGAAGAAGGAGAACGGGCGGCGAAGCCGCCAATTTTCTTCTCCGCGTCTCCGCGTCTCCGCGTGAACCCTTTTTCTCTGCGCTCTCTGCGCGATTCATTTCAAACCCCGGCGAGCAGCGCCTTCGCTTCGTCGCAATCCCTCGCAATCTGCGCCATCAGCGCATCCATGCCGTCATATTTGGCCTCGGGCCGGATGAAGGCGTGGAAAGCGACGTCGATTTCCTGTCCGTAGAGATCCTCCCCAAAGTCGAAGAAATGCGGTTCGAGCAGTTCCTTGGGCGGATCGAAGCTGGGGCGGATACCGAGGTTCGCGGCGCCCTTGAGCACACGACCGTCGGGGAGCCTTCCGGTCACCGCATAGATGCCGTAGCGCGGACGGAGGTAGGTTCCCATGTCGATGTTCGCGGTCGGAAAGCCGAGCAGGCGGCCGTTCTTGTCGCCGTGCTGGACCACCCCGCGCACGGTGAAGGGGCGGGTGAGCAGGCGCGCGGCGGTGGCGCAGTCGCCGGTTTGCAGCGCCTCGCGGATGCGGCTCGACGAGATCACCGCGTCGTCCTCGACCGGGGCGACCATTTCGGTGAAGAAGCCGAGGCGGCGGGCATGGTCGGCGAGCGTGACGACATTGCCGCCGCGCCCCTTGCCAAAGACAAAGTCAGCGCCGGTGACGACCCCCGCGGCACCATAGCGGTCGAGCAGCAGGCCGGTGATGAAATCATCCGCGCTCGTCGCAGCGAGCGCCGCGTCGAAGGGCAGGACAAGCATCGCGTCGGCGCCCGCCGCGGCAAACAATTCCTGCCTTTGGTCGAGCGTTGTCAGGCGGAAGGGCGGGACGTCGGGTTTGAAGAAACGCACCGGATGCGGGTCGAAGGTCGCGACGATCGCGGGGCGGCCCTCGTCCGTCGCATGGCGCACCGCGCGGCCGACGACCGCCTGATGCCCGGCGTGAAAGCCGTCGAAATTGCCGAGCGCGATGACGCCGCCGCGCAAGGGCGCTTCGATGCGATTGTGGCCGTCGAGGCGGATCATCTCCAACCCCTCCCCTTCAGGGGAGGGGCAGCGAGACTTGCCAGCTTGCTGGCTAGTCGCAGCGGGGTGGGCTGCGAACGCTGCGCAAGGCCGCTGGCCCCCACCCCACCCCCTCCCCTGAAGGGGAGGGGCTTGAACAGCGCTGCACCGATACGCTGCACCGTCATGGCGCCGGAGGTGTCAGCCGGACCAGCCCCGCTTTCAGCACGCGCACCGCATTGGCGCCCATCGCGGCGCGGATTTCGTCGTCACTGAAGCCCGCGTCGATCAGCGCCTGCGTCACCTGCGCGAGCTGCGCCGTGTCGAAGCGCACGGTGGTGGCGCCGTCATAATCGCTGCCAAGCGCGACATGCTCGATGCCGACGAGATCGCGGACATGCTTCATCGCGCGCGCGATGCTTGCGGGTGAGGTGTCGCACACCGCCGCGTCCCAATATCCGATGCCGATGAGCCCGCCGGTCGCCGCGACTCCTTTGATCTGTTCATCGGACAGGTTGCGGTTGACCTTGCACGTCGCCTGGACGCCGCCGTGGCTGGAGACGACGGGGCGGCGCGCCATTTTGAGGATATCGGCGACGCACGCGGCCGAGCAATGGGCGATGTCGACGACCATGCCCTTCGCTTCCATCGCCGAAACGACCTGGCGCCCGAGCGGGGTGAGCCCGCCTTTTTTCAGGCCGTGCATCGACCCCGCGAGCTCATTGTCGAAGAAATGGGTGAGCCCCGCCATGCGGAAGCCCGCGGCGTAGAGCTTGTCGAGGTTCGCGATGTCGCCTTCCAGATTGTGCAGCCCCTCGATGCTGAGCATCGCGCCGGTGGTGCGCGGCTTGCCGCGCCGCGCGACGAGCAGCGCGTCGACGTCGGCGGCGGTCGCGACGGCTTTCAGCGCACCATTGGAGGCCGCCACCGCGCGGTGCAGCTTTTCGGCGTGCCACAGCGAGCGTTCGAGCAGCGAACCCCACGTCCGCACCGGCTGGAGCTGCGCGATGACGAGGCCGGTGATATTGTCGCTGTCGGCGTCGTTCGCGTCGTAATTCTGCCCCTTCGGCGATTTGGTCGTGCTCGCAAGCACTTGCAGCGCGACATGGCCGTCCTGCAGCCGCGGCAGGTCCATATGGCCGCGTGTCGCGCGGTCGAGGATGTCGCGCTTCCACAGCAAGCTGTCGCTGTGCAGGTCGACGATCGTGAGCGTCCGGTGCAGTGCCTCTGCGCGCGCCGACACCCGGGGCAGCGGCTTGCCGTCGATGCGGTTGAGGTCGCGTTCGATCATCCCCGGCGCGAGCGTGAAAAAGGCGAGCGCGGCGAGTGCGATCAGGATCAGGAGGGCGATCAACCAGCGGCGCATCGCTATCTCCTTGTCAGCGTCACGAAGCTGTAGGCGGGGCGCCCGCCTTCGTCCGCCGGGTGGTCCTCGCGCGCGACCTCGCGCCAGACCGCGGGGTCGGGATAGTCGATCATCGCGTCGCCCTGCGGCTCGATCGCGACTTCGGTGAGTTCGATCCGGTCGGCCAGCGGCAGGAAGAGGCGATAGATTTCGGCGCCGCCGATCACCATCACATGCGGCGCATTGGCGAGCTTCAGCGCTTCCTCGACGCTTGCGACGGGTTCGGCGCCCTCGTCCTGCCAGTCGGGATCGCGCGTGAGGACGATGTGGCGGCGCCCTTCGAGCACCGCGGGCAGGCTGTCGAAGGTCTTGCGCCCCATGATCATCGGGCGGCCCATGGTGAGCTGCTTGAACCGGCGGAGGTCGGCGGGCAGGTGCCACGGCATCCGGCCGTTCGCGCCGATCACGCCATTGGCCGCGCGCGCGAGGATCAGCGTGATTTCGGGGTGGTTCATGCCGGTGTGGTTCCCGCCCCGACGCCCACCCAGGTGACGTGGCCGAGCTTGCGGCCGTCGCGCACGTCCGCCTTGCCATAATGATGGACATGCGCTGCATCGTCGGCGAGCAGTTCGGGCACGTTTTCAATCGCGACGCCGATCAGGTTGCGCATCGTGACGGGCAGAACGGTCGTCTCGGTGCTGCCGAGCGGCAGGCCGGCGAGGGCGCGGATATGATTTTCGAACTGGCTCGTCACGGCGCCCTCGATCGTCCAGTGGCCGCTGTTGTGGACGCGCGGCGCCATTTCGTTGAAGATCGGGCCATCGTCGGTGGCGAAAAATTCGCCGGTGAGCACGCCGACATAGTCGAGCTCGGCCGCGATCGCCGCCATCAGCGCGCGCGCTTCCTCCTGTTGATCCAGCACATCGCGCGGCGGCGGCAGGCTGGAACTCGCGAGAATGCCGTTCGCATGGACGTTGACCGGGCTGTCCCAGAAGCGGACCTCGCCGTCGATCCCGCGCACGAGGATCACCGAAAACTCGTGCGCGAAGCTCACAAAGCCTTCGAGCACGGCGGCGTGACGGCCGATCGCGTCCCATGCGGCATCGGCGTCGGCGGCGGTGGCGAGGCGCGCCTGCCCCTTGCCGTCATAGCCCATGCGCACGGTTTTCAGGATCGCGGGAACACCGATTTCGGCCAGCGCCGTGTCGAGCGCCGCGCGGTCGGGCACCGCGGCAAAGGGCGCGGGGTGGCCGCCCAGCCGCGCGACGAAACGCTTCTCGGCAAGACGGTCCTGCGCGATTTCCAGCGCGGCGGCGCCAGGGCGCACCGCGACATGCCCCGACAGAAAGCGCACCGTGTCGACGGGGACATTTTCAAACTCGAGCGTGACGACGTCGCACGCCGCGGCAAAGGCGGCGAGGCGCGGTTCGTCATCCCATGCCGCGCGGCTATGCGCTGCCGCGACATCGGCGGCGACGCTTTCGGCGTCGGGGGCATAGATGTGGACGCGGTAGCCGAGCCGCGCCGCAGCAACGCCCAGCATCCGGCCGAGCTGGCCGCCGCCCAGGATGCCGATCGTCGAACCGGGAGATAGCAAGCGGTCAGCCCTCGCGAACGGGAGTTGGTGCGACGTCCGCGGTCTGCGCGTCGCGCCAGGCGTCGAGCCTGTCCGCGAGCGCTGCATCCTCGTTCGCGAGCAGCGCAGCGGCGAAGAGCCCGGCGTTGGTTGCGCCCGCCTTGCCGATCGCAAAGGTCGCGACGGGGATGCCGCCGGGCATCTGGACGATCGAATAAAGGCTGTCGACGCCCGACAGCGCCGCCGACTGGACGGGGACGCCGAGGACGGGCACGCGCGTCATCGCCGCGACCATGCCGGGCAGGTGCGCGGCGCCGCCCGCGCCCGCGATGATGGCTTTCAGCCCGCGCGCCGCCGCGCCCTTCGCATAGGCGACGAGGCGGTCGGGGGTTCGGTGCGCGGAGACAATCTGGACCTCGTGACCGATGCCCAGTTCTTCGAGGATATGGACCGCATGCGCCATCGTCGGCCAGTCCGACTGGCTGCCCATGATGACGCCCACGCTCACCTCGGCCTGCGGCGCACTGTCGCCCATCCCGATCCCTCCTTGTGCGGGCGGTCGGTCCATCGGTGAATCGCCGCCGCCCTCCCCCTAGCGGCAAGGTTGCGCGCGGGCAACGCCGCCCGTTTCGCAAATCCCTGCCGCCGCGTTTACCGATTGGTATCAAGTCGCGGCTAGGGTTGCCGACATCATATTCGTCGACATCCCGTCGGCGGACGTCAGGGCGCGCCGGGGACAAGGCATGGACAGCGTAGGGGGGGCACGGATTGCGGTAGACCAGTTTACCGCCGTTTCCGTCGACTCCATCGAGGATCAGCTGCGCGAACTGCGCCGGGAACGCGACGCGCTGCGTCGCGAGAATCGCGTGCTCAAGATCGCGGTCGCCGAACTTGAACGCGTGTCCGAACGCGACACGCTGACTCCCCTGTTCAACCGCCGCTATTTCCTGACCGCGATCCATCATCGCATGGCGCGTTTCGAGCGCCACGCCGAGCGTGCCGCCGTGGTGTTCGTCGACGTCAACCAGCTCAAATATATCAACGACAATTTCGGTCATGCCGCAGGCGATTTCGCGCTGATGGAAATCGCGAAGCGCCTCGCCGCCTCGATCCGCGCAACCGACGTCGCGGCGCGCATCGGCGGTGACGAGTTCGGGCTGATTCTCGACCAGTCGACCGAGGAAGGCGCGCGCGCGCAGGTCGAACGGCTGCGCGGCGTGCTCGCCGCGACGCCCGCGCAATATGACGGGCATGACATCGCGCTTTCGGCCTGTTTCGGTGTCGCGATGCTGCAAATGGGCATGACCGAATCGGACATATTGGCCGCCGCCGACCGCGACATGTACAAGAGCAAGCAACGGCAGGACGCCCCTGCGGGCCATCGCTAACGCGGCGTTAACCAAAAGCGCGCATCGTCATGCCCGAAGCAGGGGGTGGACGATGCAGACCCAGACCGACCCATATCTCGACATCCAGAACCGCATCACCGGCCAGATCGGCGCGCTGGCCGAAGCCTTGCCGCATTGCGCGCTCGCGCAGATCGTACAGGGGATCGACGACATTCGCTGCCTCGCGCGCGACCATGGCTTTGCCGCGGTCGAAACGCTGGCAAGCCGACTCGAATCGGCGGTCGCAGGGGGCGGCTACCGCGCCGCGATCCTGACCTATCTCGACGCGATGAGCGACGCGGCGCAGGCGCCGCGCGGGCCGATGCCCGCCGCGATGCACGAAGCCTGGCTCGCGTCGGTCGCGACGCGGCTCGGCCATTGACGCCGGACGACTGACACCGCACATCCCGCCGTCATGGACGCAATCATGTTCGCGCTGGTGGCGGTGCTGCTCGCCAATGCCGACGGGCGCAGCGGAATAGCGCTCGGACAGCTCCTCGCCGCGAGGTCCGATCGGCGCGTCACCGTCGGCTTTGCCTTCGGCGCCTTCCTCATCAACGCGATCGTCGCGGCGCTCGCGGGGTCAATCGCCAACCGGATGATCGGACCGGGCGTTGCGGCGCTGTTCGTCGCGCTGGCGCTGCTTTCGGCCGCCGTCGCGCTTGTCTGGCGGACGACGGGCGAGAGCGCCGGGCGGCTCGCCGAAGCCTCGGCGACCGAACTCGCCATGCTGATGCTCGCGCGGCAGTTCGGCGACCGCAGCCATTTCCTGATCGCCGCGCTCGCGGCGACGAGCGGCGCGGGGCAATGGGCCGCGGCGGGCGGACTCGTCGGCTGGACGCTTTCGATGCTCCCCGTCCTTGCCTTCGGGCCTGCGCTCGCCGAGCAGCGCGCGGCGCGGCTGCTCCGCTGGGCGGCGGCGGCAGTCCTTGCCCTGTGGGGAATCCGCACGGCGCTCGGCGCGTTCGGCTTGATCGGATAGAGTCATGAAGGCTTCACCTTTCATCGCTTTTCTCGATGAAACTCAGCCAAAGCTTCGATGGGAAAACATCGTCCACTGCCCCTATATGGCCTGGGTAACAGAAAGGATTCTCCCATGTCCGACAAAAACACCCCCGCCGTCGCCGATGCGCTCAACGCGCTGCTCGCCGACAGCTTTGCACTCTATCTCAAGACGAAAAATTACCACTGGCACGTCCAGGGGCCGCGCTTTCGCGAACTGCACCTGCTGTTCGACGAACAGGCGGCACAGATTTTCGCGAGCGTCGACCTGATCGCCGAGCGCGTGCGCAAGAATGGCGCCGCGACGCTGCGGTCGATCGGCGACATCAGCCGTCGCGCGTCGATCCGCGACGATGATGCTGTCGGCGTGAATGCCGACACGATGATCCGCAATCTTGCCGAGGACAACAAGCTGCTGCTCGCCCAGATCAAGGACGTAAAAAAGGCCGCGGAGGCCGATGGCGACATTGCGACGAGCGGGCTGGTCGACGGCTGGGCCGACGAGACGCAGCAGCGCATCTGGTTTCTGGAAGCGACGCTGGGATAGCGACGCGCCCCCCCCTGATGACCGACCGGGCCAGCTGCGCCTGCTTGCGGCAAAGCCATCGGGAGGTCGCGGCGCGAAGCGCTGGCAGCGTCGCCATGGCGCCGACCTGATCGCCCGCGAAAGTGCAGCAATTGCGCAACACTGCTGACATGAACGTCAGCGGCGCGGCGCTTGAACGTTGACCCCGCGCCCCGCGCGCGGCAACGGCGGCGGATATTCTCTACCCGCCAGCTTCACTTTCATAAAGGACAGGTCATGCGCCATCTTCCTTCCGCCCTTGCCATGAGCTTCGCCCTCGCTGCCGGCGCGGCCACCCCCGCCGCCGCGCAGGAGGTTTCGGCCATCCCCGCCGCCGAAGCCGACAGCGGCCTTGGCGACATCGTCGTCACCGCGCAGCGCCGCGAGGAAAGCCTGCAGGACGTGCCCGTGTCGGTCAGCGTGCTGTCGGGCGACACGCTCGGCGCGATCACCTCGACGGGTTCCGACATCCGCGCGCTCGCTGGCCGCGTCCCCAGCCTCAACATCGAAAGCTCCTACGGCCGTTCGTTCCCGCGCTTCTATATCCGCGGGCTCGGCAACACCGACTTCGACCTCAACGCCTCGCAGCCGGTCAGCCTCGTTTATGACGAGGTCGTCCTCGAAAACCCGATCCTCAAGGGCTTCCCGATCTTCGACCTCGACCGCGTCGAGGTGCTGCGCGGGCCGCAGGGCACGCTCTTCGGCCGCAACACGCCCGCGGGCATCGTCAAGTTCGACACCGTCAAGCCCGGCAAGACCGGCGGCTATGCGCGCGTCAGCTATGGCCGCTATGGCACGTCGCAAGTCGAAGTCGCGGCGGGCGCCGCCGACGACAATGGCTTTTCGGTGCGCCTCTCGGGCCTCTACCAGCATCGCGACAATTGGGTCGACAATATAGCGACCACGAAGAAGGACGATCTCGGCGGCTATGACGACATCGCCGCGCGGCTTCAGCTGCAATATGAAAATGGTCCCTTCACCGGCCGCGTGACGGGACAGGTCCGCATCTTCGACGGCTCGGCGATCATCTTCCGCGCCAATACGCAGCTGCCCGGCAGCAACAGCCTTGTCGGCCTCGGCGGCGCGGGCACCGGATTCGAGCGCGACAAGGTGTGGCAGGACGGGATCAATTTCCAGAAGCTCAACACCTATAATGCCGCGCTCAACCTCGAATATGATTTCGGCGCGGTGACGGCTTACTCGATCACCTCCTACTGGAACGGCAATTTCAGGAGCCGCGGCGACATCGACGGCGGCTTCGGCGCGGTGTTCCTGCCCGAATCGGGTCCGGGGCTTATCCCCTTTGCGGCGCAGAGCCAGGACAATGTTCCCAGCCTCGATCAGTTCACGCAGGAAATCCGCATCGCCTCGAACAACAGCGGCGGGCTCGGCTACCAGTTCGGCGCCTTCTATTTCGACGAAGGGCTCGACATCACCAGCTTCGACTTCGGCGGCCCGACCGATGCGACGCCCGCGGCGATCGCGGTGCAGCGGCAGGACAGCGAAGCCTATGGCATCTTCGGGTCGGTCAATTATGCGTTCGAGGGCGGGCTGACGCTTCAGGCCGGTGCGCGCTACAACCACGACCGCCGCGACTTCGTCGCCGCGCGCCCGGTCGAAACGCGCCCCGATTTCGTCGTCAACCCGAACACGCCGGTCCCGCCGCAGGCGGCGCGCGTCAAGGGCAAGCTGCTGACGTGGGACGCGAGCGCGACCTATGAAGCGTCGGACGCGTTCACCCTCTACGCCCGCGTCGCGCGCGGCTATCGCGCGCCGTCGGTGCAGGGCCGCCTGACCTTCTCGCGCGTGATTTCGACCGCCGATCAGGAAGAAACGATGTCGTACGAAGCGGGGATCAAGACCGCCTTCCTGAACGACCGTGTGCGCTTCAACCTCACCGGCTATTATTTCGATACCAAGGATCTTCAGCTGACCGCGGTGGGCGGCACGGCGAATGTCGCCAGCCTGCTCAATGTCGATGCCAAGGGCCATGGGATCGAGGCCGAGTTGCAGGCGGCGCCCGCGCGCGGACTGACGTTCAGCGTCGGCGGCGCGTGGAACGTCGCCGAGATCGACGACGCCAATGCCTTTGTCGCGGGCTGCGGCTCGGCGACGCCGTGCACCGTGCTCGACCCGCAGCGTCCGGGCAGCCCCGGCATTTTCTCGATCGACGGCAACCAGCTGCCGCAGTCGCCGAAGTGGACGCTCAACGCGACCGCGGGCTATGAAATCCCCGTCGGCGACGGCGCCATCTATGCCTTCACCGACTGGTATTATCGCTCGAAGGTGCAGTTCTTCCTCTATCGCTCGGTCGAGTTTTCGGACGACAAATTGATCGAGGGCGGGCTGCGCGTCGGCTACCGCACCGATCGTTTCGACGTCGCGGCCTTCGTTCGCAACATCACCAATGATGAATCGCCGACCGGCGGCATCGATTTCAACAACCTCACCAGCTATGTCAACGAACCCCGCATCTGGGGCGTCGAGGCGGGCGTGAAGTTCTGATCGGAATGATCCTCCCTGTCGCCCGGCGATGGGGAGGAAGCGCCGCTTTGGGGTGGTGAGCTGCCCTCCAACTCCGTCATGCTGAACTTGTTTCAGCATCCATGGCCTGACCTCTAATCGCGCGCTGCGCCGAAGGAAACGACGGGCCATGGACCCTGAAACAAGTTCAGGGTGACGATAATCGATAGGGCAGCGCCACTTAGAAGCGCGCCCTTCCACCCCCTAAATGCCCAAACAACGCCGCCGCAGCGAGAAAAGACCTTCCTACATCCAACCCATATGGTTCAGAAATCGAACCATAATAAACCAAAATGAATCATGGCCGCCAAGGAAAAACGTGGCGCCCTAAGCCACCGGCCCCACCCGCGCGTCGGGCTCCAGCCGGATCAACGGGCGCACCCGCCCGGTCAGTTTCGCGACCAGGCGCGGCACCAGCGCGTGCGCCTGCGCCCAGTTCCAATAGGCGACATAGGCCGGATCGCCGAGCAGATGCTTTTCCTCGGTCTTGGCGCGCCAGTAATAAATGCCGCTGACAAGACCGAGCAGCACGACATTGCGCGCCGCCTCGGTCCAGCCGCCCGCGGTGACGAGAAAGGGCAGCGAACCGATCCACCAGGTCAGATTCTTCGCCACATAGGCGGGATGGCGCGTGAAGGCATAGGGGCCGTGGGTGATGATGCCGCGGTGCGTCAGGTTGGAAAAGCGGATGCCGAACGCCATCGTCGCCCAGCTGTAAACCGCAGTGAGCAGCACCAGCACAACCGCCCAGACGATCAGCAGGCCGTCGTGGCCCGCGAGCCAATGCCCCCAGTCGGCGCCATGGACCTGATAATCGAGCGGCCCGCCGCTCATCAGGATGAAGGGCGGGTAGCAGACGAGCGCCGCGACCCACGCCATGCCATAGGGGTTGGCGGTGCGGATATGTGCATCGAGCGGCTTCAGGGTCAGGATATAGCCGACCGTCGCAATATGGACGTCGACCAGATAGAGGAGGTTGATCGCCCAGATGCCGGTCAGATAGGGGTTTGCCAGCACCTCCGACATCGGCACGGTGACGAGCGCCGAAAAATTGCCCGGCACGATCGACAGCATGAAGGCCGTGAAAAAGCCCTTCACGGCCCAGGCGCGCAGATGATGGCCGATCGCCTTGCCATCGACGGGCTGGCCGGGCGCGATCAGCCAGCGGCCGAATTGCCAGCAACCGTCGCGCGGTTCGACCATGCGGCGGTCGAGCCACAGCATATAGGGCACCGAGGCGAGCAGCAGCCAGGGCGCGACGCGCTCCAGCAGGTTCATCGAAAAGGCGTAATTGCCCTCCCAATAATAGCGCATCGTCGCATAAATGAGCGCGATCAGCGCCCAGGTCGCCCAGAGTCCGGCGAGCTTGGTGAGGCTGATGTCGAGCGTGTCGCGCCACGGGCGCCGCAGCGCCCAGTCGATGCCGGTCGACGGATTGCGGTGCACCTTGTCGACGAACAGTGACCACAGCACCATCGGCACCCCGCAGGCGAGGACGCTGGCGACGGCCGAATTGGGCCCGCTCATCGGCCCGCGCGTTCCCCAGTCGATCCCGACAAAGGCGGCGATGTCGGGCGCGAAGCGCGCGAGCAAAAGATAGGCCAGAAGCCCCGCCAGTCCGACGAGGCCGACCCCCGCGCTGACCGCCGAACGCGGCCGCGCAGGCGTCGGCACGGCGGAATCGCTGGCCGATTCGGCAGCGGTGATCGGAACGGATTCGGCCATGATATTCACCGCTTATCCTTAGCCAAAATTGGTAAGCAAGCCGTCAATGAAGACCACCGATTCGCCAGCCATTACCCGTCAGATTGGCAGCGTTCCGGCGTGTTGACACCGTTCACCGCGCGTTGGTTTCGATTCACCCCGACTCGGCGCGCAAAGATTCGCATGGGCCCGTCCGGCCTGTTAATGCGCGCAGCAATCGGGGCGGAGGGCTCCAAGAACAAACAAGATGGGGTCGCCACTTGTCGTCGAAACCAACGGGCCTGCGCGATTTGCGCCAGCGCGTCTCTGCGCTGTTCCAGGACCATGAAATCTTCGTTCGCACGCACGGCCACGTCCGCTTCCTGCGTGTCAGCGCGCTCTGGCAGAAACGTGTCGCGCTGATTGCCGGGCTGGTGCTGCTCGCCTGGGCGGGCGCGACGCTGACCGTGCTCGTCAACCAGCTGCTCACCGCCGACGAACGCGCCGCGGTCGCAGCACAGAAGGCCGCCGCCGCGGCGTCCGAAGCGCGCATCGCCAAATATCGCGACCGCGTCGCCGAAACCGCCGCCGACCTCGAGGAGCGGCAGGCGCTGCTCGAAAGCGTCGCCGAAACCCACTTCGGCATTGATCCGGCCGACATGCCCGCCGCCGCGCAGAAAGCGGACGCGCCGGGAGCCGCGTCGGCCGAGCCCGTCAAGACGAGCGCGATCGACCCCGATCTGCCTCCCGAAGCGCAAGTGCTGGCGCGGGTCGCGGCGCGACAGGAAGCCTTTGCCGCGCGCCTGCTCGGCGCCGTCAGGGGCCGCGTCGCCAAGGCCGAAACCGCCGTCGCGGCACTGGGGCTCAACCCCGATGCACTGGTGCGCAACGCCGCAGCCGGACGTGGTGGTCCCTTCATCCCCTTTCGCGGCCGCAAGGGTCAGGCAAAGGCGCTGGGGGCGAACTTCGCCGCGCTCGATGGCGCGCTGTTCCGCATGGAAGTGCTCGAACGCACACTCGTCGCCGTGCCGTCGGGCAATCCCGCCAATGTGCTGATGATGTCGTCGGGCTTCGGCTATCGTCGCGACCCCTTCACCGGCGCGGGCGCGATGCACGCGGGCGTCGATTTCCGCGGGCCCATCGGCACGCCCATCCTCGCCGCCGCACCCGGCCGCGTCAGCTTTGTCGGCGTCAAATCGGGGTATGGCAATGTCGTCGAGGTCGATCATGGCCAGGGCATCATGACGCGCTATGCCCACTTGTCGGGATTCACGACCAGGGTGGGGACCAAGGTTGCCGCGGGGCAACAGATCGCCAAGATGGGCTCGACCGGCCGCTCGACCGGCAGCCACCTGCATTTCGAAGTCCGTTTGAACGGCGTCGCGGTCAACCCGCGCCGCTTCCTGGAGGCCAAAGCCGATGTTCTCGAAGTCAAAAACGACGCCCGACAGCGAGTCGGCTCCGTCGCTGCCGCCCGCGGCGACCGCTAAGATGGCGACGGGCGCGCGCCATACCACCTTTTCGATCCTGGGTTCGGACGTCGTCGTCACCGGCAATGTCTCCGCCAGCGTCGACCTGCACGTCGACGGCAAGATCGAGGGTGACCTCAAATGCGCCAATCTGGTGCAGGGCGAGGCGAGCGAGATCAAGGGCGCGGTGACCGCCGAGACCGCGAAGATCGCGGGCCTGCTCGATGGGTCGATCGAGGCCAAGACGCTGATCGTTCACGCGACCGCGCGCATCACCGGCGACGTGACCTATGAAACGATCACCATTGAAAATGGCGGAAAGGTCGACGGCAAGCTGTCGCACCGCCGCCACGGCGCGATGGCGACCAAGGCGCCGCCGCCGCTCGAGGTCGTCGAGAACAAGAGCGCGTCGCTCTAAAATAACCCTGCGCGGGGCGCGCTATTTCAACAGGGCCGTTTCCCTGTCGGTCGCGCGCGGCGGTCCGTCGCGGTGCCGCTGGACGACAACCTTGTTCCGGCCACCGCGCTTGGCGTCGTAGAGCGCTTCGTCGGCGATCCGGTAGAGCTGCTTGAAATCGCACGCCGGGTGCACCTCGGCGACGCCGATGCTGGCGGTCACGGGTCGGTCGCCGACGGTGGCGCCATGGTCACAATCGGCGAGGCCGCGCCGGACGCTCTCGGCAAAGCGGCCGAGGACGATGCCCTCCATGCCGATGGTCAGCAGGCCGAACTCCTCGCCGCCCAGCCGCGCGACGGTGCACATCGGCCCTTCCCAGCGTTCGATCCGCTGGCCGATGGTGCACAGCACCGCGTCGCCCGCCTCGTGGCCATGAATATCGTTGATCGACTTGAAGCGGTCGATATCGACAAGGAGCAGCGCCGCGGGCAGATTGTCGAGGCGCGCGCGGTCGAGCAGCGGGGTGACGCTGTCGATGAAGCCGCGTCGGTTCGGCAGGCCGGTGAGCGGGTCGCGGCGCGCGAGCGCCTGCGCCCGCGCCTCGGCATCGCGGGCATGGTCGCGCTCGATGCGAAGCTGCGCGAGACGGCGGGTCGCGGCGGCGGCGAGCCAGAGCGCCTGCCAGGTCGCGGCGACCAGCACGACCAGTTGCGAGCCGCCGCCCCAGAAATCCCTGTTGACGTCGACGATGTGGATGAACGCCAGCACCGCCATCGGCACCCCCCACGCCGCCAGAAAGTCGCGCGCCTCGACCGAGCCGCGACGCCACGCCAGCACCAGATAGATCGCAACGAGGATCAGGTCGGCGAGGATTGCCAGCCCCAGCATGTCGGCAAACAGGCCAAGATCGCCGCTGCGCATCAGCGCGAGCGGGATGCCCGCCAGGCCGACACCGACGCCAAGGAACAAGGCCGCGACCCGCAATCCCCGCGCGGCCCGCCCGCGCTCGACCGCCGTGACCGCGCTCGCGGTCGCGACCGCAATCGCGAAGCAGGCAAGGAAGGTGCAGCTTTGCGCCGTCGCCGTCCCGGCCATTGCCGGAACGAGCGCCAGATGCGCCTGCGACCAGAGCGTGCCCCACAGCAGCATCGCCGCCGACCACGCCGCCTGCCAGGCGAGATATTGGCGGCGCACCGCGACCGCGAGCGACAGGCTGTAAATACCGCTCACCAGCAGCAGCGTCAGCGCGGCGCCGATCGCCGCGGCCATGCCGGCGACCTGCACCCCCGCCTCGTCCGCCGCGAGGATGCGCGCGCGGACGAGCCGATGCGCCGCAAGGCCGTCGAAGCGCATCGTCACGGCGGTCAACGCGACGCCGCGCGCCGGCGCCTCGAACAAAATCTGGCCGCCCGCGCGCCAGTGCGATCCGAAATCGCCGCTGCGCACCCGCTGCCAGCGCGTCGCGCCGTCGGCATAGGAGAAGCCGACCGCCAGCCGGTCGAAGCGTGAATTGTGCAGCATCAGCGCCAGTCCGTCCTGAACCGGCCGCGCATCGAGCGAGATGCGCAGCCACAGGCTGCGCCCCTGATAATCTTGAGGCGCCCCGTGGCAGACAAAGCGCAGGCGGTGCAGCGCATCGTCGCTCGGCGTCGTGTCGGTCACCGCGTGGCACAGATCGCGCTCGACGTCGAGCGCACGAGCCTGCGCCGACGACGCGGACGCCGCGAGCAGGATGAGCCCAAGCAAGGCCGCGAGCCGACCGCAGAGCGTCGCGAGAAGGGAGCGTCCCCCGATCATCGCCGCGCTATCGCATCAAATCCTTGGAAAATCTTTACCATGACGCCGCGCTCTTGAAGGATCGCCGTGGTGGCGGACGCCCGATGACCCTCGATACGATCGCCAAACCCCGCCGTTTGGCGCGCCGCGGGGTCGCCAACCCGGCGCCGCCGACGAGCCCGTCTCTCGCCCTTCCCCGGCGCCGCACAAAGGAAAAGGGCCGCCCGGCGGGGCGGCCCTTCCCTGGTCAATCGCGGACCGATCAGCCCTGGCGCGTGCCGGTCATTGCCATAGACCCGAAGGCGCCGGCCTTGATCGTGCCGGTCAGCGTGTCGCCGTCGATCGTCGCCTCGCATTCGAGCGTCATCGGCATCGGCACTTTCATGTTCATGGTCCAGGTCAGCTTGTTGCCATCGACCTTGCCATTTTCGACATCGAGCGACCCCATCGCGCCGGCATTCTGGCCGGTGAAGCTGTCGCCGTCGCTCTTGACGGTGAAAACCGATTTCTGGTCGCCCATCGGCGACTTGGTGACGCAATCATAGCTGCCATCGACTTGGGACATTGCGGCTCTCCTTACTGAAACTGATGTTAGTTAGCGGGAGACACCGTTTCCACGGGCAGACCCAATCCGTCAAGCTGCGGTTTCACCACCGCGGCGTCGCCGACGACGACATAGATCAGATCATCGGCGCTGAGCGCCGTCCGCGCCGCGGCGTCGACCGCTGCGGGCGTCATTGCTTCATAGGTCGCGGGCAGCTTTTCATAATAATCGTCGGGGCGATCGAATTTGGCGATCGCGCGCAGCCCGCCGAGCACGTCGTTCGACGTCTCGAAACTGCCGGGCAGTTCGCGCACGCTGCCGTTCACCGTGCGCTGCAACTCCTCGGTCGTGACACCTTTGTCGCCAAGGAACGCCTTGAGGTCGCTTTGCAGCTCCCTGATCGAATCGCCGGTGCGGTCGGCCTGCACCGGCGCAGTCGCGATCCAGCTCACCCGGTCCTTTTCACCCGTTACCTGCGTGCGCACGCCATAGGACCAGCCCTTGGTTTCGCGCAGGTTCATGTTGAAGCGCGAAAGGAAATCGCCGCCGAAAATATCATTGGCGGCGCGCAGCACTTCAAGTTCGTCACCGCCTTTGACGTCGAGCACCTTGCCCGCGACGATCACCGATTGCGGCGCCTTGGGCCGATCGACGAGCAGGATGCGCGGCTGCGGCGCGGGCACCGCAATCTCGAAATGCTTGCTCGGTTTCGGCGTCGTCGGCGCCTTCCAGTCGCCGAACGCCCGATCGAGCTGTTTCGTCACTTCGGCGAGCGTGGTGTCGCCGACGACGAAGATGCGGGCGTTGTCGGGGCGAATCCACGCCGAATGGAATGCCGCAAGCTGGTCGCGCGTCGCCTCGGCCACGGCCTTTTCCGTGCCCAGGCCCGACGGCGGGATGCCATAGGGATGGTCCGCACCATAGAGGGCGGGTTTCAGCACGCGCTGCGCAATCGCGCGCGGTTCGTTGAGTTCGGCCTTCAGCCGGTTGAGCTGCTGCGCACGCACGCGCTCCAGCTCCTTCGCGTCGAACGCCGGGTTGCGCACATAATCGGCGAGCAGCGCGAGCGACGCGCTGAGATTCGGCTTGAGCGCGAACAGGCCGAGCACCGTTTCGTCGGCATCGGCATAGCCATAGGTCTGCGCGCCGAGCCGCTCCTTGGCTTCGGCAAAGGCAATCGAATCGAGGCTCGTCGTGCCCTCGTCCATCAGGCTGAGCATCAGCGACTGGGTGCCGAGCGCGCTGCGCGGGTCGGCGGCATAGCCGGCATCGAAGCTGACCTGGACATTGACCGTCGGCACCGCGCTGCGCCGCGCGAAGACGACCTCGATGCCATTTTTGAGCTTTGCGCGTTCGATATCGGGAAACTCGAGCGCCTTCAGGCCCGAAACTTCCGGGAACTTCGAGCGGTCGGCAATCGAGCTTGCGCCGTCAAACCCGCTGTCGGGACCGACATCGCCCAGCGCGGGGTTCCAGTATCGGTCGGGCTGGACCGGGGCCGCATCCTTCGCCGCGACGACGGCGCCGCCGCGATTCTCGCCGCCCTCGGTGCGCTCGCCGGGTGTGTAGGTCAAGGAAAAGGCCGGGCGCGACAGCCATTTGCGCGCGGCGTCGCGCACCTGTTCGGGTGTCGCCCTGGCCAGCCGGTCGAGCTCGACCTTGTAATAGGCGGGATCGTTTGAATAGAGCGCGCCTTCGGCGAGCGTCACCGCCTTGCCGCCGAAACCGCCAACCGATTCGAGCTGCGAGATCGCGCCGCCCAGATAGCTGGCCGTGGCGCGCTGCAATTCGTCAGCGGTCGGCCCGCTCGCAAGGAAGGCAGCGATTTCCTCGTCGAGCCTTTTGGCGACATGCGCCGGATCGACCCCCGGCTTGACGTCGGCCTGGACGAGAATGATGCCCGCATCCTCGAACGGCGAGGCGCCCGCCGAGACGCTGACCGCAATCGGATCCTTGCGCACCAGCGCATTGTCGAGACGCGACGACGACAGCCCGCCAAGCACCGTCATCGCCATCTGGAGCGGCACCGCCTCGGCATCGTTCAGCCCCGGCATCGTCCACATGCGATAGAGGCGCGTGGTCGGGATCATGTCCTTGACCTCTTTCGCGAGCGGAGCCGGAAGCGTCGGCACCGAGACCGCGGGAGCCTTGACGTCGGGACCGCGCGGAATGTCGCCGAACCATTTTTCGACCTTGGCTTTCGCGGTCGCCACGTCGATGTCGCCTGCCAGCACCAGCACCGCGTTGTTCGGGCCATAATTGTCGGTGAACCACTTTTTCACATCATCGAGGCTCGCCGCATCGAGGTCGGCCATCGAGCCGATCGTGCTGTGGTGATAGGGGTGCCCCTTGGGAAAGAGATTCTCGAAAATCTCGTAGCGCAGCAGGCCATAGGGATTGTTATCGCCCTGCCTTTTCTCATTCTGGACGACGCCGCGCTGGTTATCGAGCTTTTCCTGCGTCACCGCGCCGAGCAGATGCCCCATGCGGTCGCTTTCGAGGAACAGCGCCAGGTCGAGCGCGCCGGTCGGCACCGTTTCAAAATAATTGGTGCGGTCGAGGAAGGTCGTGCCGTTGAAATCGGTCGCGCCGACCTGCCGCAGCGGTTCAAAGAAATCGTCGGGGGCATTTTCGGACCCGTTGAACATCAGATGCTCGAACAGATGCGCAAAGCCCGTCTTGCCCTTGGGTTCGTGCTTTGACCCGACCCGATACCAGACCGACACCGCAACGACCGGCGCCTTGCGATCCTCGTGCACGATCACGCGCAGCCCATTGTCGAGCGTGAAAGCCTCATACGGGATGTCGACCGCCTTGACGAGTTCGGCGGTCGGCGCCGGCGCGGCGGCCTTCGCCAACACGGGCGCGGCGGCGACGAGCGACGTCGACAAGGCCAAGGCGACAGCGAAACGGTGAAAACGGGCCATGAAAATCCCCTGGGTCAAGGCGCAGGCGATCGCCTGCCGGAAACCGGATGCCGGACGGCACTGTATCAATGGTCTAGGACAGCGCCGCGCGGCTTTCAAGGGCGATAGAATCGCGCCCCGCTGGCCCTCAGCGTCGCCGGGTCGAACATCACGGGCTTCAGCCGGTGGCGCACGAACAGCGGCGCCTGATCATTGTAATGCGGGCTGTCGGGTCGCGTCGTCGCCGCCCCGAAGGGCTGGATCGACTCGGACCGCACGCGGCCGTCACGGTCCCACGTCACGAACAGGATGAAGCTGTCGCCGTGGCGCACCTTCAGCCGCCCGTCGGGCTCCTCGTCCCACAGGGTCGAGGCGCGCACCGTATCGTTGCCGCCGTCGAGCGGCAGGTCGATGCGGTTCGGCCCCTCGCCGTGGCGGAGGCGGAGCAAAGTGCCTAGCCTGGGATCGAGCCTGCCGAAATGCTCCTGCAAATGCGCGACGGTTTCGCTCAGCACCTGGCGCGGGTCGGGCGGTTCACGGCGCTGATAATGCCGCCCGTTCGCCGGGCGCAGCACCATCAGCGCGAGCGCGTCGCCCTTGCCTTTTCCGTCGAGATTCCAGTCCCATTTGCGCAATAGCGCCTGCGCCTGGGCGAGCGCCGGGTCGCGCCCGGTGTCGAGCGCGAGCAGCCGGTCGATCCACGCCTTTGCATATCCCGTTCGCGCATAGGCCGTGTCATATTTGATCGCCTTCAGCCGCGCTTCGTCGATCCGGCCCGACGCCTCGAACAGCTCGATCAGCCGCACCGCGCGGTTGGTCATATCGTCCTCGATGCCGAGCAAGGGCGAAAAGGCCGCCGCGTCGAGTTCGTCGCCCGGCCCCGCCGCGACCCATGGCGTGTTGTTCGCGTTCATCACATAGCCCGAACGCGGATTGACGAGCGCGGGCACGCGGTCGAACGGCAATGTCCGGGTCCACAGCGCCGCCGAGGTGTCGCCGGGCAGCACGCCGCGCCAGTCGAACCCCGCGGGCCGGTCGGGGAACATGGCGTTATAGAAGAGGCCGATATTGCCCCTGGCATCGGCGTAGACAAAATTGGTCGCGGGAACGCCCTGCCCCGCCATCGCCGCACGCCATTCGGCAAAGGACTTCGCCTTGTTCAACCGGTAATATTGGGTGACCATCGCCGCCTGATCCTGCCCCGCATAGCGGATCGCAAAGGCGCCCTCGTCATTCTTCACGACCGGCCCGTGCACCGAACGATAGATGGTGCGCGGCACGGGCAGGACGAAGGGACCGACCTTGATTTTCAGCCAGATGCGCTTTTCCTCGAGCGCGCGCCATTGGCCGTCGAAGCGGTATTTCCCGCCATTTTCGTCGAGCACGAGCCTGTAGACGTCGATCAGGTCGGGCCGGTTCACCGTGTTGGTCCAGCCGAGATATTGATTGTGGCCGAGGAAGGGATAGGGCGAGCCGGGGAAGGTCGCCCCGGCGAAATCCCACCCTTCTTCCGAATGGACGACCAGCTCGTACCAGGCAACGCCGCCGGTCCACGGCTGGTGCGAATTGGAGACGAGCCGCGTTGCGCCGTCGGTGGAGCGCGCGGGGGCGACCGCCATGCCGTTCGATCCATTGTCGGCCGGGTCACGGCCGACGGGCGTCAAACGATCGGCCGGGTCACGGCCGACCGGCGTCAAACGATCGGCCGGGTCACGGCCGACGGGCGTCAGCGCGCGCGGGACGAGCTTGCCGGTGGCATCGAGCGCGGGGCCGCCTTCGCGCCCGATCGGTTTGCCCTCGACGAGCGATCCCAGCACCGAATCGAGCCCGAAGAAAAAGGGCGAGCGGAGGACAAAGCCCGCGACGACATCCTCGCCCGTCACCGGGAACAGCCCCGACAAGCGCACCTCGTCGGGGTGCTTCTCGGCATAATGGTTGAGCCCCGCGGCATAGGCGGTGAACAGCGCGCGCACGTCGGCGGGCAGGCGCGGCCAGTCGCGCTTCGCGGTCGCGCGCACGCCGAGCAGCGCCGCGGCATAATCGACCTTCGCGCCTTCCTGTCCCAGCATCGCCCCGGCGCGGCCGCGCGTCATCGCCAGCACTTCCTGCAGGGTCGAAAAATCATCCTCGGCATGGGCGTAGGCGACGCCATAGGCGACGTCGGCGTCGGTCTTGCCGAAGATGTGCGGAACGCCGAAGCTGTCGCGCGCGATGCGCACGTCGGTCGGCTTGAAGGCGGGCGCCGCAGGCGCTTCTGCCGTCAACGGTTCCCAGATGGCCAGCGAGGCGGCGATCAACGCCAACAGCAACAGAAATCCCAGAAAAATCCGGCGCAGCATCGCTGGTCCTCTTCGCTTCGGCTCCCGCGCATCTGTGGCGACCATGTCGTTGGATGGCAAGCCGCTGTCGTTCGTCGAGCCGGATTTGCCGACGAGCGGGACGCGGTTATGCAGGAGACAGGCCATAAAATCGGGGAAAATCACATCATGCGCATGAAATCACTGCTTCTTTCCGCCTGTCTGTCGCTCGCCGTCGCGCCCGGCGCGATGGCGCAGGGCGTCATGGGATCGGGGGTGGTCCCGGCGAGCGCGGCGAACAGCGCCGAACGCGCGATCGGCTTCGCTTCGCGCGCGCCCGCGGGCGCCGCGCTCGTCATCGTGACGACCGACGCCGCGCTGCCGCCGCTCGATGGCGTCGCGCTCTCCGCGCCCGAGCGGCAGGCGGTCGAGGCCGCGATCGCCGCCGCCAGCTTCGACGGCAAGGCGGGATCGACGCTGTCGCTGCGCGGCATCGGCGCGCACCCGCGCATCCTGCTTGTCGGCGCAGGGGCGGTGCCCTCGTCGCTCGCGCTCGCCGAAGCGGGCGGCAAGGCGGCGCAGGAGCTGAAGGGCGAGGCGCATCCCGTCGCGATCGCCGGCGCCTTTGGCGACACCTCCGCCGCCGAAGTCGCTTATGGCTTCGCGCTCGGCCAATATCGCTTCGACCGCTACAAGACCGTCGACCGCAAGGCCCCGCCCGCCGCGCCCGTCACGCTCGTCGGCGCCAATTCCTCGGCCGCCGAAGCCGCCTTTGCGGCGCGCTGGCAGCCGCTCGTCGACGGCGTGCGCCTGTCGCGCGACCTCGCCAACGAGCCCGCGAACGTCATCTATCCCGAAAGCTTCGTCGCGCGGGTGCGCGAGGCCTTTGCGGGCGTTCCCGGCGTCAGCATCGAGGTGCTTGACGAAGCGGCGATGCGGCGGCTCGGCATGGGCACGCTCGTCGGCGTGGGCCAGGGCAGCCCGCGCGGGTCGCGGCTGCTCGCGGTGCGTTATCGCGGCGTCGGCGCCCCCGCCGCGCCAATGGCCTTCGTCGGCAAGGGCATCACTTTCGATTCGGGCGGCATTTCGCTGAAACCCGGCACGGGCATGTGGAACATGAAGGGTGACATGTCGGGCGCCGCATCGGTCGTCGGCGCGGCGCTGTCGCTCGCGAAGTCGCGCGCGCCGGTGCACGTCGTCGCGGTCGCCGCGCTCGCCGAGAATATGCCCGACGGCAATGCCCAGCGGCCCGGCGACGTTGTGCGCACGCTGTCGGGCAAGACGATCGAGATGCTCAACAGCGACGCCGAGGGTCGCCTCGTCCTCGCCGACGCCAATGAATATGTCGCGCGCGAATACAAACCCCGCGCGATCGTCAATATCGCGACGCTCACCGGTGCGATCGTCGGCGCGCTCGACGACCAATATGCGGGTCTCTTCGCGCGCGACGAAAAGCTCGCCGCCGCACTGCTCGCCGCGGGCGCCGCCAGCGGCGAAGAGCTGTGGCGGATGCCGCTGCACGAGGATTATGCCGACAAGCTCAAATCCGACATCGCCGACATCCGCAACATCGCATCGGGCCAGGGGCCGGGCGCGAGCATCGGCGCGCATTTCATCGGCTTCTTCGTCGATGAGGACATGCCGTGGGCGCATCTCGACATCGCGGGCGTCAACCGCAGCGAATCGGCGAGCCCGCTCGTCCCCAAGGGGATGACCGGCTTCGGCGTTCGCCTGCTCGACCAGCTGGCGCGCAGCGGGGAGTAGGCCTGGTCGTCGGGAAAGGCCCAGCCGCTGTTACGACAGGGACTGGGCCTTTCAGTCGCTCGGGATCGGCGTGGGGAGCGCGGCGAACAGACGGTTCATGCGCTGCACGAGTTCGCTGGAAAGCCCCTTTCGATAGCGCCGCGCCTGAATGGCGAAATGGTGGAGCAAGACCAGCAACAGCGTCACGCCTTCGATCGCATAGGGATAGGTGAACAGGTCAGTCATTTCGCTCGCCCTCCATCGCTGGACAGTTCCTTTGCGACCTCGGCTATCTGACGCAATATCTCGATTTCGCGCGAGGCGTGGTTGCTGTCGGCAACCGATCTCCAACCAATATAGGCAGCCCCGACCATCGGGATCAGAAGCACTGGCGATGCCGCGATGGAAAAAGCTCCGACCAGGGCCGATCCGAAAACGCCGACACTCAGGCCGATGCCGCCGATCCGGAACATGTCGCGCGAGTTTATCCGTTTTGCGCCTAGACTCTCCGCGCGCCGTTGCAATTTGCGCAGCGCGTCCTGGACCTGCCCTATCTGTTCCGGGTCATTGACGCCTCGCAGCGCGACGCGAACATTCTGCCGAAACTTATAGGAATCGATCTTGTCGCGAATATCTTCCAGCTCCTCTGGCGTCGCCTCGCCGTTCAACGCTTCGGTGAATTGCGCGATGAGGCTGAGAAGGTCTTCGCTCATGTCGCCTTTATCGCTACATCACCCTGCGAAGTAAAGCATCGCCCGCCCTTGTGTTGCCAAAAAGCAACACTATCTTCGCCGTCGAGAAAGGGGCTTATCCTTTATGAACCTCGAAAAATTCACCGACCGCGCCAAGGGCTTTTTGCAGGCGGCGCAGACGATCGCGATCCGCATGAATCACCAGCGGATCGCGCCCGAACATATCGCCAAGGCGCTGCTCGACGACAATCAGGGCATGGCGGCGGGGCTGATCGCGGGCAGCGGCGGCGATACCGCGCGCGCCGTGCAGGGCATCGACGCGCTGCTCGCCAAGATTCCCGCCGTGTCGGGATCGGGCGCGCAGGCGACGCCGGGGCTCGACAATGACGCCGTGCGCCTGCTCGACCAGGCCGAACAGGTCGCCGCCAAGGCCGGCAGCGAATATGTCGCCGTCCAGAATATCCTGCTCGCGATGGTGCTGGCGCCCGGCACGCCGGTGGGCAAGGTCTTTGCCGACGCGGGCGTCGCGCCCGAGGCGCTCAATGCCGCGATCGCCAAGCTGACCGGCGGGCGCACCGCCGACACCGCCTCGGCCGAGGATCGCTACGATGCGCTCCAGAAATTCGCGCGCGACCTTACCCAGGTCGCGCGCGAGGGCAGGCTCGACCCCGTGATCGGCCGCGATGAGGAAATTCGCCGCACCGTGCAGATCCTCGCGCGCCGCACCAAGAACAACCCCGTGCTCATCGGCGAACCCGGCGTCGGCAAGACCGCGATCGCCGAGGGCCTTGCGCTGCGCATCGTCAATGGCGACGTGCCCGACAGTCTGAAGGACCGCCGCCTGCTCGCGCTGGACATGGGCGCGCTGATCGCGGGCGCCAAATATCGCGGCGAGTTCGAGGAGCGCCTCAAGGGCGTGCTCGACGATGTGAAAGCCGCCGAGGGCGAAATCATCCTTTTCATCGACGAGATGCACACGCTGGTCGGCGCGGGCAAATCCGAAGGCGCGATGGACGCCTCGAACCTTTTGAAGCCGGCGCTCGCGCGCGGTGAACTGCACTGCATCGGTGCAACCACGCTCGACGAATATCGCAAGCATGTCGAAAAAGACCCCGCGCTTCAGCGGCGCTTCCAGCCCGTTTTCGTCGGCGAGCCGACGGTCGAGGATTCGATCTCGATCCTGCGCGGGATCAAGGAGAAGTACGAGCTGCACCACGGCGTGCGCATCACCGATGGCGCGATCGTCGCCGCGGCGACGCTGTCGAACCGCTATATTTCCGACCGCTTCCTGCCCGACAAGGCGATCGACCTGATGGACGAGGCCGCGAGCCGCATCCGCATGGAGGTCGAATCGAAACCCGAGGAAATCGAGAACCTCGACCGCCGCATCATCCAGATGAAGATCGAGGAAGCCGCGCTCGGCAAGGAGAGCGACGCGGCATCGAAGGATCGGCTCGCCGCGCTCCAGGCCGAGCTCGCCAACCTCGAACAGCAGTCCGCCGAACTCACGCAGAAATGGCAGGCCGAAAAGGACAAGATCCACGCCGAGGCCAGGATCAAGGAAGAACTCGACGCGGCGCGCTCGGCGCTCGAACAGGCGCAGCGCGCGGGCGACCTCGGACGCGCGGGCGAGCTGAGCTATGGCACGATCCCCGCGCTCGAAAAGAGGCTCGCCGAGGCCGAGGCCATATCGGGCAATGCGATGCTGCGCGAGGAAGTCACCGCCGACGACATCGCCGCCGTGGTGAGCCGCTGGACCGGCATCCCCGTCGACCGGATGATGGAGGGCGAGCGCGAAAAATTGCTCGGCATGGAAGAGGCGCTGGGCAGGCGCGTCATCGGCCAGGACGAAGCGGTGCGCGCCGTCTCAACCGCGGTGCGCCGCGCACGCGCGGGGCTGCAAGACCCCAATCGTCCGCTCGGCAGCTTCCTCTTTCTCGGCCCCACGGGCGTCGGCAAGACGGAGCTTACCAAGGCGCTGGCGCGTTTCCTGTTCGACGACGACAATGCGATGGTGCGCATCGACATGTCCGAATATATGGAAAAGCACAGCGTCGCGCGGCTCGTCGGCGCGCCGCCGGGCTATGTCGGCTATGAAGAGGGCGGGACGCTCACCGAAGCGGTGCGCCGCCGCCCCTATCAGGTCGTCCTCTTCGACGAGGTCGAAAAGGCGCATGGCGACGTGTTCAACATCTTGCTTCAGGTGCTCGACGACGGGCGCCTGACCGACGGGCAGGGGCGAACGGTCGATTTCACCAACACGCTCATCATCCTGACCTCGAACCTCGGCAGCCAGGCGATCGCCGCGCTTCCCGACGACGCGCCGGTCGAACAGGCCGAGCCCGCGGTCATGGAGGTGGTGCGCGCGCATTTCCGGCCCGAGTTCCTGAACCGGCTCGACGAGATCGTGCTGTTCCACCGCCTGGGGCAGCAGCATATGGGCGGGATCGTCGACATTCAGGTCGCGCGCGTGCAGAAACTGCTCGCCGACCGCAAGGTGACGCTCGATCTCACCGACGCCGCGCGCGCGTGGCTCGGCCGCGTCGGTTACGATCCGGTCTATGGCGCGCGGCCGCTGAAGCGCGCGGTGCAGAAATATCTGCAAGACCCGCTCGCCGACCTGATCCTGAAGGGCGAGGTCAAGGACGGATCGACGGTGCGGGTCGATGAGGGCGACGGCGGGCTGGCGCTGACCGCGGCCTGAAGCGGCGTCAGCCGCCGTCTTCGATGATCGTCAGTTGCTGCTGTTGACGGGTGCGCGCGTCATCGCCTCGGCGGTGTCGCGCGCATTCTGGTTGCCCTGCGCCCACGCCTGTTTCCACTGCTCGTTCGTCCGGCACACGCGGGCCTTTTTGACCCACGAGCCGATCTCCTCGATCTTGCGGCACTTGATATAATGGGGATGGGTCATCGCCAGCCCGTCATTATAGGCCTTGATCTCGGCATTGGTCATCTCCGACGGCGCCCGCGCCGGGGGTGCCCGGTCGGCGTTCGCTTCGGCCGCGGGTGCGGCGGCGAACAGCATAATGGCGACGAAGTTCATCATCGGAATATCCCTTCCCTGCTCGATCCCGGGTGGCGGATCAGTTCGAGTTACCCGCCTTGCTCGTCATCGCCTCGGCGGTGTCGCGCGCGTTCTGATTGCCTTTTGCGCTGACTTCCTTCCACTGTTCGTTGGTGTGGCAAACGCGGTTCTTCTTTACCAGCGATCCGATCTCGAGCGTCTTGCGGCATTTGATATAGGCGGGATCGGTGGGGGTCAGCCCCTCGTTATGCGCCTTGATCTCGGTGGGCGTCATCGCCGATGGCGCCTTGGCAAGCGCGGCCTGATCGGCGGCAAGGGCGGCGGAAGCCGACAGCAGGCCGACCGTGGCGAAAAAAGCAGCTGTAGTTCGGGTCATGCGATATCTCCTGTCGCGGCTATTTCCGCAGGATCATGCTCGCTATCTTATTGGCGATGCGTTCTTTCGCAAGGCCGAATCGATCTTCGCAAGCGCCTGGGGCCGATCGACATTCGGAAGCTGGCGAGTCGAAAAGGGTGGTTTTCCGCGATCCGGAGCGCAGCGTGCTTTTTGCACGCGAGCAGCGGAAGCGCACAAGGCCGCCATTTGCAGACCGCCAGAGCCGAAGGTCGATTGGTCCTAGCGCGGCACCGCATAACCCGACGCATCGGCCGACGCGAAATAGCGCAGCAGCAGTTCGCGTTCGCCCGCGGTCATGTGCGGATTCCATACGTCGAAAATCAGAACCGCACGCAGCTCGTCGCTGTCGTTCCATGCTTCATGTTCGATCGTATCGTCAAAGGCAAAGGCGACACCCTCCTGCCACTCGCGCGTCTCTCCCCCTACCCGAAAGCCGCAACCCGGCGGCACGATCAGCGGCAGATGCACGATCGCGCGCGTGTTCGTGACGCCGGTGTGCGGCGGAATGCGCGTGTGCGGTTTCAGCATCGAGAAGAAGGCGCTCGGCGCCCGGCCTGGAATGCTTGCACCCGGAACGGCGGCGAGCGCCGCCGCCGTCGCCGGGCAGCGATCGAGCACCGGCTGGTTGGGTTCGCCATATTCCCACAGAAAGCAGGCGCCCCAGTCGAGCCGGTTGTCGAGCGGCGACCAGATCGTATCCGGCGCCCCCGCCTCCATCCGCACATAGGGCCGGAGCGCGTCGCCCGGATCGGCAAGCAACGCCCGTAGTTCGGCCCGAATCGCGTCGGTTTGCGCCTCGATCTCGGCGAACCAGGGAAAATGGCCCCGATCGAAAAACTCGTCGGCGGGCAGGAAGGGATAATAGACCCCGGCGCATTCGTTGCGATAGATGCGACGGCGTCCAAGCGCGCTCGCGACAAATGCTTCACCGCGCCGCGCCTCGGTTTCGGTCAGGTCGCCGCGCATGTCTTCAAACGCCGCCGATGCGGCGGCGAACATCGCGCCCGTCGCCCGGGTGACGAAATCCTCTCCATGCGCAAGCAGCGGCGCGAGCGGCGGCGGCACCGGATCGAGCTGTGCGCCAAGGGCGACGGCGGCGCTCCACGCGGCCAGCGCCGGCCCCATCTCGCCGCGCGCTTCATGTCGTTCGCCCTTGCGTATCCATGCGATCAGATCGCGACGATCGATCGCCAGCGCTGCATCAAGCGCAGCGAGTTCCCCCGCATCGTCGCCGAGCGCACGCCACGCCGACGCCAGATTGCGCTGCAACGCGCCCGAATGCGGGTCGGCGGCGATGGCGGCGGCAAAATGCTGCGCGGCCGCTGCATGATCCCCGGCCTGCAAGGCTGCAATGCCTCGACGGTTCGCTTCGACGGCAGGGACGGGAGGAGTTGCGCTGGCCATACCCATGCTTGCCATCGGCCGGATCGATCGGCAAGGTCGATCAATGCCCGCCGCGCCATCCGTGTCCGCCGTAATCGACGACGCCGCATGGCTCGCGCATCGCTATGATCCCGACCACGACGCCTTTCACTTCCGCCGCGTCGCACGGACCGTGCGCGCGGCAACCCCCTTTCTCACCGATCAACATCTGGGCGAAGAAACTTCGCCGCTGGTGCTGCGCCGTTCCGATTGCGCCGCCGTGGCGCCGGACCAGCGGGCACCGGTCCATTTTCTGTTCCATTCGGCCTATTGCGCCTCGACAATGCTTGCGCATGCGCTCGATCAGCCGGGCGTTGCGACGGCGCTTTCCGAACCGGTCCTGCTCAATGACATGATCGGGTGGCGGCGACGTGGCGCCGATCCGCGGATGCACGGCCGCGTCATGGACGATGCGCTCGCCATGCTCGGGCGCGGTTTCGCGAGCGGCGAGGCGGTGGTCGTCAAACCGTCGAACATCTTCAACCCGCTCGCGCGCGGCGCGCTGACGCTGCGACCGCAGGCGCGCGCGATCCTGCTTCACGCGCCGCTGCGCGCTTTCCTGCTCTCGGTGGCGCGCAAGGGACTTTGGTGTCGTCTGTGGTGCCGCGAGCTTCTCGAAAATTATCTCGCCGACGGGTTCGTCCGACTGGCCTTCGAGCCGCGAGACTATTTTCGCCAATCCGACCTGCAAGTCGCGGCGGTCGGCTGGCTCGCGCAGCAACAGGCCTTCGCCACGCTGCTGGGCTGGGCGCCCGAACGAATCGCATCGCTCGACAGCGAGACGTTGACGCAGGATCCGGCTGCGGCGGTCGCGGCGGCGATGGATCATCTGCGCCTCGCGTGCGATCGCGCTGCGATCGCCGGTCATCCGGCGCTGGCACGCAACAGCAAATCGGGCGCGGCATTCGCTCCGGGCGAACGGCAGCGCGATCTCGCGGCGGCCGAGGCAGCCTATGGCGAGGAGATTTCGCAGGTCGTCGGCTGGGCCGAAGCCGTCGCCGCACAGGCGGGGATTCCGCTGACGCTGCCCGGAGCACTGGCGATACGCTGACACGCCCCGAAAGGCCGTTGCAGCCGATGGCCGCGATTGTTGGAAGGACGTGCAGAACAGACTTCGCGCCGAGTCCGCAAAGCGCGCCGACAGTCGGGACATTGTTCACACGAAGACGTGGAAATGACGAGGATGGAGCGGCAGAGCCGCTCATTACGCCGACTGTGGTCGCCGGATTATCCGATGGTCAGCCGGATTATCCGATGGTCAATCGTCCCGCGAACGCCTTACTCTCCGCATCTCCGCACGAGCCCCATTCATCGCCTCTGCGCGCTCTGCGGCCCTCTGCGCGAGTTTCATCCTGTCTCACGGGGCTCCACCCCAGCGCGGCATCGACCCGCCTCGCCGTCCGCATAGAAACTCGCCGTCCGCATAGAAAAAGGGGCGGACATTGCTGTCCGCCCCCAATTCTTGCCGAAGCTTGAGTTCGACTAGAACTTCAGCTTCGCCGACACCGCGTAGCGGCGGCCCAGCGCGTCGTAGGTCGACGGATAGGTGTTGCCGCTGTTGTAGGTGGTCGAACCGATCGTGTTGCCAAGCAGCGGCGGCTTGTTGTCGAGCAGGTTCTGCACCGTCGCGGTGAACACCAGATTCTCGCTGACGTTGAAACGCGCCGTCAGGTCGAAATAGTGCTGCGCCTTGACCGAGCGGAACTGCGGATCGACGACGCAGCCGTTCGGATCGGTCCCCGTCGGATCCGGGCAACCGGTGGTCGGGCTCGTGCCGGCAGCAACCGCCGCGGCGATGTCGTCGGCCAGCTGCTGAGGTTCGAAATCGACCCGGTCGATCCAGCGCCACAGCAGCGACAGGTCAACCTTGTCGAAGCCCAGCGTGAAGCGGTTCGAGAACTGGAACTCCGGCTGGATCGAGCCGGTGAACGAGCAGTTCACGCTGTAATAGCCGACGCATTCGCGGTTGAGCGAATCCGGGCTGGCGACATTGGCGTTGAACTTCGAGCTGTTCGTCCAGTTGCCGACGAACGACCAGTCGAGGCTGGCGAAGCCAAGGTCGGTGCTGTAGTTCATCAACAGGTCGATACCGTCGGTGAACAGGCGGCCCTGGTTGTTCGTCAGGCCAAGCAGGCCCGGCGTGATCGACGGGTCGCCGTCGAGACCGCCGGTGATCGGGTTGCGGCGGATCGACGTACAGGCGGGGTCGCTTGCGCTCGCCGCCGTGATATTGTCGAAACAGGCGGCGATGATGTCGCCCGGCAGCGGGGTGCCCAACACGTCGTTGATCTTGATGTTGTAATAGTCGATCGACATGTTGAAGCGCGGCAGGAAGTCCGGCTGCCAGACCAGACCAATCGTCCAGGTGTCCGCCTTTTCGGGCTGCAGGTTCAGGTTACCGCCGACCGTGATATTGGCCTGCGCCGCGGTCGGGTTGGTGATCGAACCGATGGTTCCGACTGGAGCGCCCTGCGCGATACAGACCGCGCGCAGGTTGGCGTCACCCGTCGGCGCCGCTCCGGCGCAGGGGTCGATGCCGAGGTTGGTGAGGCCAACCGTCTGCGGAGTGAACAGCTCGCCGATGTTCGGCGCGCGAACCGCGCGGCTGTAGTTACCGCGGAACTTGACACCCGCGCCCGGTTCCCAGCTGCCGCCGGCTTTCCAGGTCCAGGTGTCATAGCCACCGGCGCCGCGGATGCTGTAATCCGAATAGCGCACACCGGCTTCGAGGGTCAGGCTTTCAAAGAAAGGCTTGTCCTCGATCAGCGGCGCGACGATTTCGGCATAGGCTTCATAGACGTCATAGGCGCCGTCGATGTCCGGAGCCGCACCGCCGGCGCCGCCGAGTTCGCCCGGCGTCTTGGCGAGCAGGTCCGACGCCTGCTGCGCGGTATATTTGCGATATTCGCCGCCCAGCGCGAAGCCGATCGGCTGAACCGCGCCCGGCGAGGCGAAGCCGAGGTCGCCCGAGACGATCGCACGAACCTGCGCCAGCGAGGTGCGGTTGGTCGTCGTGCTGTTTTCCGACAGATAATCGGCCATTTCGGGCGTGATCGAGCCTTCGGGGCCGAACAGATTGACCGGAACGCACGCGGCATTGCCGCTCTGACAGGTCACACCGTCGTTTGAAAGCGAGGCTTCGCGGAACCGCGACTGCAGCGTATAGTTCTGAATCGTCTGGATATTTTCCGACTCACCATAAGCGCCTTCGATGCTCCAGTCGATCGAGTCGGTGATGCCGCCGCGGGCGCCGACGCGATAGTCGAAGAAGGTCGTCTGATAGTCGCTGATACGCGGACCGACTTCGGGCGTACGACGGTTCAGCGTGACGGCAGGATTGCGGTTGTAGCCTTCACCGGCCGAGATCACGCCGTCGTTGTTGACGTCGAACGCGACGAAACCGCCCTGTCCAATCTCACGATAGTTCGGATCCGAGCGCCCCGTCGCGGTCGCCGCCGCGGCGCACTCAGCCGGCGTGAAGCGTGGCGTGTAAATGTCCGGACGCGGATTGACGTCGAATGCACAGAACTGGTCGCGCAGCGTCGCCGGCAGGAAGGGGTTGTTCAGGTTGATCGGCACCGTGCCGCCGAACGAACCCGAGGGGGCGATGATCGTCGAAACGGTGTTCTTCGAGAACATGCCGCGCGTATAGACTTCAACCGAGTCCGACACTTCATAATTGGCCTGAGCGTAGATGTTGAAGCGCTCGAACGGCGTCTGGAAGATGTTGAACGGGTTGAAGTTATAGGTCGCGAAAGTACCGACGCCCGCACCCGCCGCATTGACCTGGCGCAGACCGCCGTTGGTGGCGCCACCGGGGTTCGCGACGTAGATGGGGTTGCCGTTTGCGTCATAGTTGCCCGTGAAGATCGATTCGGGCAGCGTGTTCGGCGTACCAGCCGCGGTCAGCGGACGGGTGCCGGCGAAACGCGACGGAACCGAGGTGCCCGAACCGATGAAGCTGTTCGAATAGCTGTCGAGCGTGTTCTCCGAGAAGGGACGCGCGCCTTGATAGACGGGGTCGGCCTGCTGGTAACCGATGCTCAGCACCGCGTTGCCGCGACCGTCGTCGAAGTTCGCGCCGATCGTGGCGTCGACGCGGAAGATATGGCCATCGCCGCGTTCGGTGATCTGGTTCGACGCAGTGACTTCCAGGCCCGCGAAGTCGCGCTTGGTGACGAAGTTGACAACGCCGGTGATCGCGTCGGCGCCATAGGTGGTCACCGCCGCGCCGGTCAGCGCATCGACGCGCTCGATCAGCGCGAGCGGGATGTTGTTGAGGTCGACGCGGCCGTTGACGTCCGACGGCGCAACGCGGTTGCCGTTCAGCAGCACGATGTTGCGGATCGAACCGAGACCGCGAAGGTCGACGTACGACGCACCGCCGTTACCGTTGTTGACCGCCGAACCGATGTTGGCGACGACACCCGGCAGTTCGCGCAGAACCTCTTCGGCGACGTTCGACTGCTTCAGCTCGATCGTGTCGGCGGTCGTGACGTTGACCGGCGTCGGCTGTTCGAGGTTCGGGTTGCGGATCAGCGTGCCGGTGACAACGATTTCGCTGCTGCCGGTAGCGCCTTCCTCGGCGTCCTGCGCATAGGCAGGAGCCGAAACCAGGGCGACGCTCAGCACGAGCGGCGCAGCACCCAGTTTCAGCTTGGAATAGTGGGTTTTCTTCACAGTGCAGTCCCTTGCTACTGGTGGATTGAACTACCCGGACCCTGTTGCGGCGGACCAAAGCCGACGCGTGCAGATGCCCCGATAGGGTGCGGGATGACCCCTCGTTCAGTTCGAGTAAAGGAAATTTGCCCAGCTAACCGCGGTTTCGCGGCGCATTGTGACGTATTTGCAACATCCGCCGAAAGCCGCGACACACAAGATGCCACGCGGCCGTATTTCGCGACATATTGTTTCAATGGTTACGATTTCACGGCGCGGTCGCCGCGATCGGGGGTCAATCGCCGATCGGTCCCGCGAGCTTGCCGGGGTCGAGCCGCTTGCCCCGCCACGTCAGCCCCCAGTGCATGTGCGGCCCCGTCGCGCGCCCGGTGCGGCCGACGGTGCCCAGCCTTTGCCCCTGCACGACACGATCGCCGACCTTCACGTCGAGCCGCTGGCAATGGAGGAAGGCGCTCGACAGCCCCATGCCGTGATCGACGATCAGCAGATGGCCCTCCAGCGTGAAGGGCGTCTCGGCGGCGAGCGTGACCACCCCGTCGGCCGGCGCGACGAAGGGCGTTCCCGCGGGGACCGCGATGTCGGTGCCGCTGTGATAGGCGCCCGCCTTGCCCCGATAGATGCGCTGCGCCCCGAAAAAGCCCGACAATCGCCCCGTCACCGGCCAGCGGAACGCCTGCCGCCAGCCGTCCGATTCGACCGCCTTCGCACGCGCCGCCGCGATCGCCGCCAGTTCGGCGGGGCGGCGGCGCGCGAAATCGGCGTCGCTCGTTGCGCCGCCGCGCCAGGGCGCATCCACATGCTCGATTCGCCAGCGTCCCGCGGCGACCGCGATCGGCCGCACGATACGCTGCCCGTCGGCAAAGGTCGCGACCAGCTCGGCCTCGGTCCCCGCATCGCGATCGAAGCCGAGCAGGAAAGCCCCGTCGCGCGCCACCGGGACCGGCGCGCCGTCCAAGGTCAGGCTGCGCACGCCGGGCGACGCGCGCCCGGTGATGACGGCGCCCTGTTCGGCGGCGCCCGTCAGGACGAGATCATGGCGCACCCGCTGGGGCGGCGGCGGTGCGGGAACGGGCGGCGCAGCGGGCGGCGGCGCGGGACGGCTTTCGCGCTCCGCCACGGGAACGCAGGCTGCCGTCGCCAACAGCGCGACGACCGCACCGCGGCGCCAGTGCGTCCACAAGCTCATTCCGTGCGCGCGGCGTCCAGTTCCGCCTGCACCGATATCGCCGCGCTCGCATAGGCTTCCTGCCGCGCCACCGACCAGTAGCGAAGCTCGTCGAGCCCGATCGGCACGCCGGTCACCGCGCACAGCACATGGTCGCCGGGCGCCAGCACGCGAAAGCCGTTCGGCCCATAGTGGAGGCGGGCAAGGCGGTTACGGCTGGCGATCAACATGGCGCATATATCCGGTGAGCGGGGGAGGGTTGGCGGCGACTATAGCAGGATCGCCCGCGCGAGCCACCCCTGCGCGCTCAGAACAGCTCGCCCTGCCCCGCTTTCGGCGCAGACGGCGATGCCTTGCGCGCCGGGCGCGGTCCAGACGATGGCGCCGGATCACCCCCCTCCCCGACCGTCACGGGCAGCTCGCCGTCGGCGAACTGGAGCCGCAGATGCCCCGCGTCGCGCGCCTTCGCCGCGCTGGTCACGATCGCTCCGCCAGCATCGCGCACCATCGCATAGCCGCGCGACAAGAGTGCGCGCGGGTCGAGCGAGGCGAGCAGGCGCCCCAGCCCGTCGAGCTTCGCGCGGTCGCGGTCCCACGCGCGCGCAAGCAGGGCCGGGCGCAGCGCCGCGCCGCGCGCGCCAAGCCGCTCGCCCAGCATCGCCAGCCGCTGCCTTTGTCCGCGGCCCAGCCGCTCGCCGACATCGTCGAGCCGCTGGCGCTGCGGCGCATAGAGCGCGTCGCGCCGCGGCAGGTGCCGCGCGAGCGCCGTCAGCCGCTCGCCCCGCAAAGCCTGCTGCCGGTTCGCGGCGCCGATCATCCGCCCGCCCCACGTCGCCAGCTGCGCTTGCAGTTCGGCGCGCACCGGCACCGCCATCTCGGCGGCGGCGGTCGGCGTCGGCGCGCGCATATCGGCGGCATAGTCGGCGAGCGTCACGTCGGTTTCATGCCCCACCGCGCTGATCGTCGGGATGCGGCAATCGGCGATCGCGCGCACGACGACCTCCTCGTTGAACGCCCACAGATCCTCGATCGACCCGCCGCCGCGCGCGACGATCACCAGGTCGGGGCGGGCTACCTTCCCGCCGGGCGCGAGCGCGTCGAAACCGCGAATCGCCGCCGCGACCTGCGCCGCGGCGCCTTCGCCCTGCACGAGCACCGGCCAGACGATCACATGGCTGGGGCAGCGGTCGGCGAGGCGGTGGAGAATGTCGCGGATCACCGCGCCGGTGGGGGAGGTCACGACGCCGATCGTGCGCGGCAGATAGGGAAGCGGCTGCTTTCTGTCGCGATCGAACAGCCCCTCGCCGCCCAGCCGCGCCTTCAATTTCTCGAAGAGCAGCATCAGCGCGCCTTCGCCCGCGACCTCCATGCTTTCGACGACGAGCTGATATTTGGAGCGCCCCGGATAGGTGGTGAGCTTACCCGTAGCGATCACCTCGATTCCGTCCTCGGGCCGGAAGGCGAGCCGCGCCGCCTGCCCCTTCCACATCACCATGTCGATGAGGGCATTGTCGTCTTTCAGCGCCGCATAAAAATGCCCCGATGCCGCGCGCTTCGCCCCCGACAGCTCGCCGCGCACGCGCACGCGCGCGAAACCGTCCTCGACGGTGCGCTTGATTGCCGCCGACAATTGGCTGACGGACAGCGGCGGCACATTGTCGCCGGGCGCCGCCTCGGCTAACAGCCGCGCGTCGGTGCCGTCGCCGGGCGCCTCATCGGGAAAAGGAACTGCCATGAATATCCTGCTCATCGGGTCGGGGGGCCGCGAACATGCGTTGAGCTGGCAACTGGCACAATCGCCAAGCTGCGCCAAGCTCTATGCCGCGCCGGGCAACCCGGGAATCGAACTCCACGCCGAATGCGTGCCGATCGCCGCCGACGATCTCGATGGCCTGATCGTCTTCGTGCGCGCGCACGCGATCGACTTCGTCGTCGTCGGTCCCGAAGCGCCGCTCGTCGCGGGCCTTGCCGACCGGCTGCGCGCCATCGGCGTGTCGGTCTTCGGTCCCTCGGCCGCCGCGGCGCGACTCGAAGGGTCAAAGGGCTTTACCAAGGATCTGTGTGCGCGCGCGGGCATCCCCACCGCCGTCTATGTCCGCTGCACCGGCGCCGACGAAGCGCTTGCCGCCCTCGACCGCTTTGCGATTCCCGTGGTCATCAAGGCCGACGGCCTCGCCGCGGGCAAGGGTGTCGTCATCGCCGAAACGCGCGCCGACGCCGAGGCGGCGATCGCCGACATGTTCGCCGGCGCCTTCGGCGGCGCGGGCGCTGAGGTGGTGATCGAGGAATATATGACCGGCGAGGAGGCGAGCTTCTTCGCGCTCTCCGACGGCCAGGACGTGATCGCCTTTGGCAGCGCGCAGGACCACAAGCGCGTCGGCGACGGCGATACCGGCCCGAACACCGGCGGCATGGGCGCCTACAGCCCCGCCCCCGTGCTCACCCCCGATCTCGAAGCCGCGGTGATGGACCGCATCATCCGCCCGACGGTGGGGACGCTCGCCGCCGACGGCACGCCCTATGTCGGCGTCCTCTTTGCCGGGCTGATGCTCACCGCCGACGGGCCGAAGCTCATCGAATATAATTGCCGTTTCGGCGATCCCGAATGCCAGGTGCTGATGATGCGCTTCCGCGGCGATCTTGCCGCGCTGCTCCACGCCGCCGCGACGGGCGCGCTCGCCGCGGCCGAACCGCCCGCCTTTTTGCACGACTATGCGCTCACCGTCGTGATGGCGGCCAAAGGCTATCCGGGCGCCCCCGAAAAAGGCGGCGCGATACGCCGCATCGCCGATGCCGAGGCGGGGGGCGTGCGCGTCTTCCACGCCGGCACCGCGCGCGAGGATCGCACGCTCGTCGCCGCGGGCGGGCGCGTGCTGAATGTCACCGCGACGGGAAAAAGCGTGACCGAGGCGCAGACGCGCGCCTATGCCGCGCTCGACCGGATCGACTTTCCGACCGGCTTCTGCCGCCGCGACATCGGCTGGCGCGAAGTCGCGCGCGAGGCGAAATAATCCGTCTCGTTCCGCCCGGTCGAAACCGGCCAGGACTGGACGCGAGGATCGCGCGCGCATAATCTGGCCCGCAAAACAGGGAGATCGTGATGACCTGGCTTCAGGAAAACTGGATGATTGCGGTCGTCGGCCTCGTCGTGGCCGTCGCGCTGCTCTGGTGGCTGTTCGGCCGCGCCAGGCCTGCCGAGGTCGCGCCGCCGACCATCGAACCGGCCAAGCCCGCCAAGCCGCTCGAACCGGCAAAGCCCGACATCATCGCCGCCGAACCCGCGCGCTTCAAGCCGATCGAGCCCAAACCGGCACCCGTCGCGCCCGCGCCGCCGCCAGCGCCCGGACCCGCCGCCACGCCGCCCCCGGCCCCTGTGGCCGAGGCGCCGACCAAGCCCGCCGCCAAGCCCAAACCGGCGGCAAAGAAGACGGCAACCAAAGCCCCGGCCGCGAAAGCCACGGTGAAAAAGGCCGCGGCCAAACCGCCAGCCGACGCCGCGGCAATTCCCGCCGAGCCGACCGTCCCGCCGCCGCCTGCACCTGCGCCAACGGTCGCCAAGGCCGACAATCTACAACTGCTGAAGGGCGTCGGCCCCAAGCTCGTCGTCCTGCTGAACGGCCTCGGCGTTACGCGTTTTCAGCAGATCGCGGAGTGGACCGACGCCGACATCGCGCGCATCGACGCGCAGCTCGGCGCCTTCCAGGGCCGCATCGCGCGCGACAATCTCGTCGACCAGGCCAGCTATCTCGCGCGCGGCGACAAGGCCGGGTTCGAGGCGAAATATGGCGCGCTGGGAGGCGAGCTTTAAGGGCAGGTTTCGACCGGTAGTTGCCCTCAACTTTATCGTCATCCCGGCGAAGGCCGGGATCTCACCCTATCGGTTTGCCGCACCGGCGAGATCCCGGCCTGCGCCGGGATGACGGATAAGGGAAAGGCAGGAA
>Ga0164290_1000542_pt1 | contig 114838 bp, 102 predicted proteins | sample Micstemetagenome_FD_108782 | JGI IMG/M metagenome (GOLD analysis project Ga0164290, IMG submission 108782) | Contaminated culture microbial community from soil near Moab, Utah, USA - Microcoleus steenstrupii SON62 (Illumina Assembly) | ecosystem: Environmental > Terrestrial > Soil > Soil crust...
CACGCGTCTGCCTCGGCTTCCACGGTCAGCCGAGGCGCCGGTACCCCTGGGTTGTCGGACAACCAGAAACCCGCCGGATGGAAGTCTCATCAACAATCGGTACCCGAAGGGCAGCCCGACCAGGACGGCACGCCAGACGCGTGGAGGGATAGTCCGAAGTCGCGAGCCACGGATGGCGAGTTCGACTCAGTGGCAGGCCAGCCGCAAGGCGCGGTGGTGAGGGACCGCCAGGCGGACGCGCCATACGCCCCGCAATCGGCCCAGAGGCGGCTTTAGTCCGCCACGTTTCAATCGACCCCTTTTCCTCTAACCTCCTCCTGCTTTGGACGGTGGTCGCCGAGAGGCGCCTGAGGGAAGCCGGTGCGAGTCCGGCGCGGTCCTCGCCACTGTGACCGGGAGCGACGTCGCGCATCCCACTGGGCCCCGGCCTGGGAAGGGGCGGCGGAGCGTCGATCGGGAGCCAGGAGACCTGCCTCCGTCCGAGCACCGTCGAGCCTTGCCAGGACGAGGTGAAGGTGCACTCCGCTCGCTCGGGCGTCCACGGGCGTCTCCCCGCCGCGCCGGCGGCGCTCGCGGCCCTGCTGGCCGCGCTGGCCCTGCTCGCCGGCTGCGAGCGGCACTCCGACCGCGTCCGCGCGGAGGCGGGCGCCCCTACCGCGCGGGTCGTGGTGACCGGGGACTTCGGCGCGGAGCCCCTGGGCGGGGGCGAGGTGGCCACGGGCATCACGGTGATGGACGCCCTGCGCGGCGTCACGGACGTGCGCACGGGCTACGGGGGCGGCTACGTCACGCGCATGTTCGGCCGCGGCAGCGACCTCGGCGCGCAGCGGGACTGGTTCTTCTACGTGGACGGCGTGCTCGCCGACCGTGGCGCGGACGCCGTGCGGCTCGACGCGGGCGAGGTCGTCTGGTGGGACCACCGCCACTGGGGCGGCCAGATGGACGCGTGGGCGGTGGTGGGCGCCTGGCCGCGTCCCTTCGCCGGGGTCGAGGGTCGCGTGGTCCAGGTCGACCCTCCGCTCGCGGACGCCCTCCGGGAGGCGGGGGCCACCGTGTCCGACGGGCCCAGCACGTGGCGGGTGCGGGTGGGCGCGGACGCCGACCTGCGCCGGCGCGAGCCCGCCTGGGCGCGGGCCCGGCGGGACCCGGGCCGTGCCGGCCTCACCGCGACGGTCGAGGGCGACCGGATCACGGCGCTCGACCCGGGGGGCCGGCGGCGCGTCCCCGTGCCCGGGGCCCGGGCCCTGGCGGCCGCGGTGCCCGCGGGCGACGTCCCCGCCCGCGGGGTCGTGCTCGTGGTCGCGGGCCTTGACGAGGCGGCGGCCGCACGGGCCGCGGAGACGATCGCGCGGGAACCGGGGGTGCTCGCCGAGCGGTACGCCGTCGCGTTCGACGGGGACGGGCGCCCGCTCCGCGCGGCCGGCCGCGGAGGCCCGTGAGCGGCGGGCGCGCACCGGGCCCCCTGCTGGCCCTGGCCGCGGCGGCCGTCACCGTGGCGTTCCTGGCCGACGCGCCGCTGGTGCTGGCCGCGCTGCTGGCCGGGGGGATCGCCCTGTGGGCCGCCGCGCCGGCGCGACCGCGCCTGGCCCCCCTGGCGGCCCTGGCGTCGGGGGCCGGGCTGGTGGTGATCACGCCGCTTGTGGCCGCGCAGGGCGACCTGATCCTGCTGCGCGGGCCGCGCATCCCCATCCTCGACCTCGAGGTCACGCTGGAGGAGCTGGTGGCGGGCGGGGTCTCCGCCGCGCGCCTGGCGGCGGTGATCCTGCTCACCGCCGGCGCGCTTGCGCTGGTGGACCCGGACCGCACCCAGGCGCTGGCCGCGCGCCTGGCGCCGCGGTCGGCACTGGTGGCCGGCCTGGCGGCGCGCCTGCTGCCGACGCTGCGGCGCGACGCCGAGGCGATCGCGGAGGGGGCCCGCCTCCGCGGCGCCCGGCTGACGGTGGGACCCCGCCGTCGTCGCCTGCGGGCGGCGGCCCCCCTGGTCGTGCCGCTGGTGGGATCGAGCCTGGAGCGCTCCCTGGACCTGGCCGAGGCGATGGCCGCCCGCGGCTACGGGTCGGGGCCGCGCACCCGCGCGCCCGAGCCCCCCACCGTCCCCTCCGACCGGCTGCTGTGGGTGGTCGCGGCGGCGGTCGCGGCCCTCGGCGGGGCGGCGTGGGCCGCGGGGACGCTGGCCTTCGACCCCTACCCCCGGCTCCCGTCGCCGGTCACCGACGGGGCCCTCCTGGTGGCCCTCGCGCTGGCGGCGCTGCTGGGCGTCGCGTGCCGGGCGGTGCGCCGGTGAGCGTCGCGCGCGTCGCCGGCCTCCGGGTGGCCTACGGCCGCCGGGGTCCCGAGGCCCTGGGGGGCCTCGACCTGGAGGTGGGCGCCGGCGAGGTGGTGCTGCTGGAGGGCCCGTCGGGCGCGGGCAAGACGACGCTGCTGCGCGCCCTGGCCGGCCTCACCGCCGAGTTCCACGGGGGCCGGGCCGGCGGCGTGGTGGAGGTGTGCGGCCACGACGCCCTGCGGGGCGGGGCGGGGGCGGTGGCGGGGTCCGCCGCGCTCGCGTTCCAGGATCCCGAGGCGCAGGCGGTGATGGCGCGCGTGGGACGTGACGTGGCGTTCGGCCCGGAGAACCTGGGCCTGCCGCGGGACGAGATCGCCCGGCGCGTCGCCTGGGCGCTGGGGCGGGCCGAGGCCGCCCACCTGGCGCCGCGCCCGGTCCACGCGCTCAGCGGCGGCGAACGGCAGCGGGCGGCGCTGGCCGCCGTGCTCGCGATGCGCCCGCGGCTGCTGCTGCTGGACGAGCCCACCTCCCAGCTGGACGAGGCGTCGGCGGCCGCCGTGCTCGCCCGCGTGCGCGCGCTCGCCGACGACCACGGCTGGGCGGTGGTGCTCGCGGAGCACCGTGCCGACCGCGCCCGCCCGCACGCCGACCGGGTGCTCGCCCTGCCGGGCCCACCGGCTCCGCCGGCCCCCGCCCCGCCCCCCGGCGGCACCGCCCCGGGGCCCGTGCGCGCCCGGCTGGAGGGCCTGCGCGCCGGCCACGGTGGGCGCCCCGTCCTGTCCGGCGTGGCGCTCGACCTGCACGCGGGCACCGTCACCGCCCTGACCGGTCCCAACGGCAGCGGCAAGACGACGCTGCTGCGGGTCCTCGCCGGGCTGCACCGCCCGGACGCGGGCCGGGTGGTGCTGGACGGCGACGACGTCACCGCCCTGCCGGCCGAGCTCCGCGTGCCCCGGGTCGCGCTGGTGCCGCAGGCGCCCGGGCGCCACCTGCTGTGCGAGCGCGTCGACGACGAGGTGGCGCTCGGCCTGCGACTGGCGGAGGTCCCGGCCCGTGAGCGGCGGCGGCGGGTGGACGCGACGCTCGCGCAGCACGGGCTCCTGCACCTGGCCGCGCGCCATCCGCTCGACCTCTCGGTGGGCGAGCGGGAGCGGGTCGCGATCGCCGCGGCGGCCGTCCTGCGCCCGGGGGTGCTCGCGCTCGACGAGCCGACGCGCGGCGTCGACCCCGGCGCCCGTCACCGGCTGGGTGCCCTGCTGCGCGCGCACGCGCGGGACGGGCACGCCGTGGTGGTGGCGACGCACGACCCGGGCTTCGTGCGCAGCTGGTGCGACCGGGAGGTCGCGCTCGCGGCCCCCGCCCCGGCCCCGGTGCCGGCGTGAGCGGCGCCCTGCTCACGGTGGTCGCGACGCTGGTGGTGATCGCGCTGGCGATGACGGCGCTGGAGCGCAGCCGCGGCGGCGCCCGGGAGCTCGCCCTGGTGGCCGCCCTGGGCGCGGTCGCGGCCGCCGGACGCGTGCTCACCGCGCCGGTGCCGAGCGTGCAGCCGGTGACGCTCGTGTGCCTGGTCGCCGGTGCCGCCCTCGGGGTGCGCGCGGGCATCGCCGTGGGCCCCATCGCGGCGCTGGTGGCCAACGGCTTCCTGGGGCAGGGACCGTGGACGCCCGCCCAGATGGCCCTGTGGGGCGTCGTCGGGGTGACCGGGGCGCTGCTCGCCCCCGTGCTGACACGTCCGTGGGCGCTCGCGGCGGTGGCGGCCCTGTGGGGGGTGCTGTTCGGCTGGGCGATGAACCTGTGGGAGATCGCCGCCTTCGGGCCCGGGGTGAGCTGGGCCGCGTGGGTGGCGGCGACGGCCCGGAGCGTGCCGTTCGAGGTGGCCGGGGCCCTCGGGAACGTGCTGTTCGCCGTGCTGGCCGGGCCGGCCCTGCTGCGGATGCTGCTCCGTTACGCGGAGCGGTGCCGCTCCGACATCGCGCCCGCGCCCGCCGTCGCCGCGGCCGGCACGCCGCCGCCCAGCATCGCGTCCACCCGCCCGCGCAGCTCGCGGTGGCTGAAGGGCTTGCGGATGTAGGCGTCCGCGCCCGCCAGGATGCCCTCGCGCACGTCGCGCTCCTGGCTCAGGGCCGTGAGCAGGATGATCGGCATCTCGCGGGTGGGCGCCGAGCGGCGCAGGCGGCGGGTCACCTCGAGGCCGTCGAGCTCGGGCATCGCCACGTCCAGCACCGACAGGTCGGGCCGTTCGGCCTCGGCGAGCGCGAGCGCCTCGCGCCCGTCGCGCGCGGTGATCGTGCGGTAGCCGGCCCGCCGGAGGCGGAAGGCCACCAGTTCGAGGACGTCGTCGTCGTCGTCGGCCACCAGCACCGTCGGCTGCTCGTCCACGCCGCTCCCTCCGTCGTCACGCCACGGTCACCTGTCGGCCCGCGCGGGGCGCGACCTTAGGGCCGCGGCGTCAGCCGGCGAGCGCCTGGGCGGCGGCCCGCAGGCGGGCGGCGCCCGCGTCGGCCCGCCGGGCGGCGGCGTCGCTCCAGGCGCGAGCGGCCGCCACCGCGTCCCGGTGGTCGGCGAGCATCTCGTCCATCGCCGCCGGGGACGACGACCCGCGCTGCAGGCGGGTGCGGGCGGAGGCGGCGGGGTCGAGCGCCTCGGCGAGCAGCTCCGCGGGCACGTCCACCTCCACCCCGGCGGCGTCCCGGCCGGCCCGGGCGAGCCGCTCGGGGGTGAGCGCGTCGGGGGAGGCGCCCGACTCCACCAGCTCGCGCACGGCGCGACCCACGACGTGGTGCGCGGTGCGGTAGTCGAGGCCCGCCGCCTGCGCCACCACGTCCGCCACGTCGGCGGCCGCCGTGAAGCCCCGCCGGGCCGCCTCGCCGAGCCGCTCCGCGTCGATCCGCATGCCCTGCACCACGCGCGCCGCCAGGCGCGTGACCGCGACGGCCTCGTCCATCAGCCGCGGCACGGCGCCGTTCAGCACGTGGAAGTGGTCGGTGCGCGCCGAGCCGGTGTGGAGGGCGACGAGGATGCCCGCCAGCTCCCCCGCGGCGGTCGCCGCCATCGCACGGATGACGGCCAGGGCGTAGGGGTTGCGCTTCTGCGGCATCAGGGCGCTCGCGCGGCTGTGCGCGTCGGCCAGCTGCGCGACGGCGAACTCCTGGCTGGCGAGGATCTCGAGGTCCTGGGCCAGCTGCGACAGGTGAGTGCAGGAGGTCGCCACCGCGGCCGCCAGCTCGACGTAGACGTCGGCGTGCCACATGGCGTCGCGCGCGTGCAGCACCAGCCCCGCGCAGCCCAGCAGCTCCGCCAGCCGGTCGCGGTCGAGCGGCCAGCGCGAGCCCGCGCTGCCCCCCACGCCCGCCACGCTGCGGTCGAGCGCCGCGTGCACGTGCCGCAGCCGTTCGGCGTCGCGCAGCAGCGGATAGGCGTAGCCCAGCAGCAGGTGACCCACCGTGGTGGGCTGGGCCGGCTGCAGGTAGGTGTAGTCGGCGGCGAGCGCCCCGGCCGTGTCCGCCGCCGTGTCCGCGAGCGACTCGGCCGTCTCGATCAGCAGGTCGTGCAGCTCGCGCGTGCGCTCCCGGGCCACCAGGCGCAGCGCCACCCGGAAGGCCTCGCGCCGGGGCCGGCCCGCCGAGAGCCAGCCGGCCGCCGCCGGCCCCACCCGCCGCCGCAGCTCCGCCTCCCGTGAGTTGAAGGCGTCCCCGAGCCCGGGATCCCAGGGGAACTCGGCCGCGGGGATGGCGTCCAGCTCGTCCAGGCCCCGCAGCAGCGTGCGCGCCGTGTCGCGGTCGATCCCCCCGCCCTCCGCGAGGGCCACCGCGTGCGCCCGGTCGGCCGCCGACATGGCCGCGGCCAGCCGCGGCCCGTGCGCGATCTCCTGGGCGTAGCCGGAGTCGACCAGCTCCGGGGCGGGCCCGCCCGTCAGGCGCCCGCCGCGCCCCAGGTAGCCGTCGGACACCGGGTGCCGCGGACGACGCCCCCTACGCGGGGAGCTCGTCCACCTCGACCAGCACGGGACCGACGCCGGAGACGTCCAGCAGGCGGCGGACCGCCTCGGACGGCCGGAAGATGCGGATGGGGGCCGCGCCCTCGCGGCTGCGCTCGTTGGCGGCCAGCAGCGAGCCCAGGCCGCGGCTGTCCATGAACGTCACCCCGCCGAGGTCGACGTACACCGGCCCCGACCCGCGCTGGGCGTCGGTGAGCTCACGGGACACCTCGGTGAGCGACAGGGCGTCCACCACCCCGACGACCCGCACCAGGACACCCTCGCCGCACGGCGCGACGTCGACGTTCACCTGCTCCTCGGACACGGGCGGGGACACTAGCAGTCACTCGCGGAGACCCCGGCGCCCGTGTACCGTCCGGCGGGACGAGACGTCTGCAAGGAGTGCGATGCGCCGACTCCCGCCGTGGGTGATCTTCTTTCTGCTGGTCCTGAGCGCCCTGATGCTGTTCGTGGGCTACGAGGAGCGCAGCCACGTGGGCCCGCTGCCCGCCGTGCTCGGCGTGGCGTGGGTGCTGTTCACGCTGGCCTCGGCCGGCGCCATGCTCCGCCCGGAGCGGGACTAGCCGGCCGGGCACCGCGAGGGCGCCCCGACCTCGACCCGTGTCGGAGGACGCGCTCCCGCTCCCCCCACCCGACCGCGACGACGAGCTGCGGCGGGACATCTCGCTGCTGGGGCGGCTGCTCGGGACGGTGATCCGCGAGCAGGGCGGCGAGGCCCTGTTCGCGACCGAGGAGCGCATCCGGGCGCTCACGCGCGGGTTGCGCAACGAGGACGCGCCCGAGCGGGTGGCGGCGATGGAGGCGGAGCTGTCGGCCGTCGTCGCCGGGCTGGACCCCGACGCGGCGGTGGGCGTCATCCGCTGCTTCGCCATCTACTTCCAGCTCGTCAACGCCGCCGAGCAGCACCACCGGGTGCGGCGCCGGCGCCGCCGTGACGCCGAGCGCGAGGAGGAGCACCGCCCGCAGCCCGAGAGCCTGGCGGCGGCGTTCGCCGAGCTGAGCGCCCGCGGCGTCCCCGCCGACCGGGTGCGCGACGCCCTCGCGCGCCTGCGCGTGGAGCTGGTGGCCACCGCCCACCCCACCGAGATCTCGCGGCGCACGGTGCTCGCCAAGCACCTCGTGGTGGACGAGTGCCTCGCCGCGCTCGACAACCCGCTGCTGTCGGGCCGCGAGCGGCGGGAGGTGGTCGAGCGGCTGCTCGAGGAGATCACGGTGCTGTGGCAGAGCGACCACCAGCGGGCGCACCGCCCCCGGGTGACCGACGAGGCCGCCCGCATCCTCTACTTCTTCGAGCGGGTGCTCGTCGACGCCACCACCACCGTCCACGAGGAGATGGACCGGCTGCTGGGCGAGCACTACCCCGAGGTGGCGGCGCCGCGGCGGTTCCTGCTCTACGGGTCGTGGGCCGGCGGCGACCAGGACGGCAACCCGAACGTCACGCCCGAGGTGGTGTCGGAGGTCATCGACCGGCACGCCGTGCTGGCCCGCCGCCTGATCGCCGACCGCGTCCGCGACCTCGCCGCCGCGGTGTCCGTGTCGGACCGCGTGGTGCCCGTCGCGGAGGAGCTGCGCGCCTCCATCGCCGCGGACGCCGAGCGGATGCCCGCGCACGCCGCCGAGGTGGCGGGCCGCAACCCGCACCAGCCCTACCGGCAGAAGCTCGGGTTCATGCAGCTGCGGCTCGACCCGGACGGGCCGGCGCCCTACGCCTCCGCGGCGGAGGCCGCCGACGACTTGCGGGTGATCCGCCGGTCGCTGGAGGCCGGGCGGGGCCACCGGATCGCGGCCCGCAGCGTGGGGCGGGTGCTGCGGGTGCTGGAGGTGTTCGGCTTCCACCTGGCGCGGCTCGACCTGCGCCAGCACTCCACCCGGCTCCAGGAGGCGGCCGCCGCATGGTGCGCGGTGGACGGGGAGGCCTGGGCCGCGCTCGCCGAACCGGAGCGTTGCGGCCTGCTGGAGACGCGGCTGTCCGCGCCCGCGCAGCTCCCGGTGCCCCCGGCGGGACCGGGCGAGGTGCACGAGACGTTCCGGGCGCTGGCCGCGTCCCTGGACGCCCACGGGCCCGATGCGGGCGGCGTGGTGATCGTGAGCTTCACCCACCGGCCCTCGGACCTGCTGGCGACGCAGCTCATGGCCCGCACCGCCGGGCTGCTGGACGTCACCGGCCCGGTGGCGCGGTCGCGCGTCGACCTGGTGCCCCTGTTCGAGACGATCGAGGACCTGCGCACCGCCCCCCGCGTGCTGCGGGAGCTGCTCGGCCAGCCCGCGTACCGGCGCAACCTGGAGGCGCGGGGCGACCGCCAGATCGTGATGGTCGGCTACTCCGACTCCAACAAGGACGGCGGCTACCTGGCCGCCAACTGGGAACTGTACCAGTGCCAGGAGCGCCTGGCCGACGCCTGCCGGCTCAACGGCGTCGCGCTCACGCTGTTCCACGGACGCGGGGGCACCGCGAGCCGCGGTGGCGGCTCCACCTACGCCGCCGTGATGGGCGGCCCGGTCGGGACGCTGGACGGTCGCATCCGCATCACCGAGCAGGGCGAGACGCTGACCTTCAAGTACGGCCTGCGGCCGGTGGCCGAGCGCAACCTCGACTCCGCCGTCGCCGCGGTGATGCTGCGCACGCTGGAGGAGGACGAGGCGGGCGGCTACCCGGCCCGCAAGCGCGTCTGGGACGAGGCCCTCGCCGAGCTCGCCGAGCGGTCGATGCAGGTGTACCGCGGCCTGGTCTACGACGACCCGGACTTCGTGCGGTACTTCGTGGAGGCGAGCCCGATCACCGAGCTGGCCCTGCTGAACATCGGCAGCCGCCCCGCGCGCCGGGCCGGCGCGGGCGACCTGCGGGTGGAGGACCTGCGGGCCATCCCCTGGGTGTTCGCCTGGACGCAGAACCGGCACCTGCTGCCCAGCTGGTACGGGGTCGGCACGGCGCTCGCGGACTTCACGGGGCGCTACCGGGGAGGCCTGGACGTGTTGCAGGAGATGTACGGCAGCTGGCCCTGGTGGCGGGCGCTGGTCGACAACGCCCACATGACGGTGGGCAAGGTCGACATGCGGATCGCCCGCGCATACAGTCGCCTCGTCCGTGACGGGGCGCTGCGCGACCGGGTCTTCGGCGCGGTCGAGGGGGAGTTCGGGCGCACCCGCGACGGGCTCCTGGCGATCGTCGGGGCACGCGAGGTGCTCGACGACAAGCCGTACCTCCAGCGGTCCATCCACCTGCGCAACCCCTACATCGACCCCCTCCACGCCATCCAGGTCCGGCTCCTCGGCGAGCTGCGCGCCACGGACGACCCCGGCGCGCGCGCGGCGATCGAGGCCCCGCTGCTGCTGACCATCAGCGGCGTGGCCGCCGGGATGCGGAACACCGGCTGACGTGCGGCGCGCGTCGCTGATCCGCGTCGGGCTCGCGGCGCTCGCCGGGGTCCTGCTGATGGCGCTCGTGCTGGGCGCGTCGGCGCTCGTGTCGGAGGACCGCCCCGACGTGCAGCTCGGCGCCGGGGCCGAGAAGGGGGCGCTCGAGGAGGCCGTGCAGCTGCTCGCCCCGACCCTCGCAGGCGACCCCTGCCCGGATATGCGGCGGCCCCCCGGGCCCGACCAGCGCGACGCGGTGGCCACCATCCAGGAGACCGTCCGCGAGAACCGCACGGACATGGTGGCCGACCCCCGGAACCCGGACGCCGAGATCCCGCTCGCCGGTCTGCCCCCCCTCGTGGCCGGCGAGATCGACGGCTGCGTGCGGCGCACCCGTGGCGCGTCGCCCGCCTGGTCGCGGCTGGCCGAGGACCTGCGCTAGATCCCTTCGCGCGCGGCCGCGGCGGCGGCCCGGCGGCGGCCAGTAGGGTGCCCGGCATGCCTGAGAACCCCTACGCGATCCCCAGCGACCCGGCCAAGCGTCACAGCGCGGCCATCACGGACGGCCCGGACCGCGCGCCCGCCCGGGCGATGCTGAAGGGCACCGGTTTCACCGACGAGGACCTGCGGCGTCCGCTCGTCGGCGTGGCGCTCACCTGGATCGAGACCATGCCGTGCACCCTCAACCAGCGGAGCCTCGCCGAGCACGTCAAGCGGGGCATCCGCGAGGCGGGCGGCACGCCCGTCGAGTTCAACACGGTGGCCGTCTCGGACGGCGTCTCCATGGGGACCGAGGGCATGCGCGCCTCGCTGGTCTCGCGCGAGGTCATCGCCGACTCCATCGAGCTGGTGGCGCGGGGCCACCTGCTGGACGGCCTGGTGTGCCTGGTGGGCTGTGACAAGACCATCCCCGGGGCGGCGATGGCCCTGGCGCGCCTCGACCTGCCCGGGGTGGTGCTCTACAACGGCACGATCGCGCCCGGCCGCTTCCGGGGGCGCGACGTCACCATCCAGGACGTCTTCGAGGTGGTCGGCGCCCACGCGGCCGGCAGGGTGGGCCCGGAGGAGGTGCACGCGCTCGAGAGCGTCGCCTGCCCCGGCGCGGGCGCCTGCGGCGGCCAGTTCACCGCCAACACGATGTCGATGGCGATGGAGCTGCTGGGCATCAGCCCGGCCGGGCTCAACGGCATCCCCGCGCTGCACCCGGAGAAGCCCGAGGCGGCCGCCGAGGCGGGCCGCATCGCGATGCGCCTCGTGCGCGACGACGTCCGGCCGAGCAGCATCATCACGCGCCGGTCGATCGACAACGCGATCGCGGGGGTGGCGGCAAGCGGCGGGTCCACCAACGCGGTGCTGCACCTGCTGGCCATCGCCGCCGAGCTGCGGATCCCGCTGCAGCTGGAGGACTTCGATTCGATCGCGGAGCGGACGCCGATCATCGCGGACCTCACGCCCGGCGGACGCTTCGTCGCCACCGACCTACACGCCGCGGGCGGCGTCGCGGTGATGACCCGCGAGCTGCTGGCCCACGGACTCGTGGACGCCGAGCCGCGCAACGTGGACGGGCGCACGGCCGGCGAGATCGCCGAGGCGGCCACCGCGGCCCCCGGCCAGGAGGTCATCCGCACCGTCGAGGCCCCGCTCAAGGCGACCGGCGGCCTGGCGATCCTGCGCGGCAACCTGGCCCCCGAGGGGTCGGTGGTGAAGCTGTCCGGGCACGAGCGCCGCCTGCACCGCGGGCCGGCGCGCGTGTTCGACTCCGAGGAGGCGTGCTTCGCGGCCGTCAAGGCGCAGGGCATCCGGCCCGGCGACGTCGTGGTGATCCGCTACGAGGGGCCGGCGGGCGGGCCCGGCATGCGCGAGATGCTGCACGTGACGGCCGCCCTGGTGGGCGAGGGGCTGGGCGAGGAGATCGCGCTGGTCACCGACGGCCGCTTCAGCGGGGCCACGCACGGCCTGATGGTGGGGCACGTGGCGCCCGAGGCGGCCCGCGGCGGGCCGCTGGCGGCCCTGCGCGACGGCGACACGGTCACGCTGGACGTGGACGCCCGGCGCCTCGACGTCGCCCTCTCCGACGACGAGATCGCGGCGCGCCTCGCGGACTGGACCCCGCCGGCCCCGCGCTACACCAGTGGCGTGCTGGCCAAGTTCGCCGCGCTGGTCTCGTCGGCCAGCGAGGGGGCGGTCACCCGCCCCCGCTGAGGGCGGGACCCGGCCGGCCTACCGCACGCGCCCCCGCCGGGGGGCGCCGGCGGCGCGGGGGGAGGTGGCCGCTCCGCCGGCCGCCTCCGTGCGGGGCCCGCGTCGCTGGGTGAGCGCGAAGGCCACGAGGGCCCCGGCGCACAGCACCACGGACACCCAGAAGTTGACCCGCTGCCCGAGGATCTCGTTGGACGGGTCGATCCGCAGCAGCTCCCAGAACGCCCGCCCCAGCGTGTAGAGCGCCACGTAGAGGCAGAACAGCCCCGGCGGGCGGATGCGCAGGCGCGAGCCGATCACGATGAGCGCCAGGGCGACGCCCACGTTCCAGAGGCCCTCGTAGAGGAACGTCGGGTGGAAGGTCGCCTCGTCCTCGTACCCGTCGGGCCGGCGCGCGGGGTCCACCTCCAGCGCCCAGGGCAGGCCGGTGGGGCCCCCGAACAGCTCCTGGTTGAACCAGTTGCCCAGCCGCCCCACGGCGTGCCCCAGGGGGATCGCCGGTGCGACGGCGTCCATGAACTGCGTCACGGAGGCGCCGCGCCGGTGCACGATCACGGCACCGGCGAGGACGCCGAACAGCACCCCGCCCCAGATGCCGAGGCCGCCCTCCCAGATCGCCACGGGCGCGTACCACTTGTCCCCGACCTGCTCCGGGCTGGTGACCACGTGGTACAGCCGCGCGCCGATGAGACCCGCGATCGTCGCCCACAGGGCGACCTCGAACACCAGGTCCGGGTCACCGCCGCGCGCCCGCCAGCGGCGCATGGTGAGCCAGGTGGCCACCGCGAGGCCCGCGATGACGCACAGCGCGTACGCGCGCACCGTGAGGGGGCCGAGCTCCACCTGCCGGCCGGGGGGCGCGGGGATGGACGCCCACAGGACGTCGAGCCCGCTGAGGAGGACGCTCATCGCGGACCTCGGGGGGAGGGGGTCAGATCAGCCCCGGCCCGATGCCCTGCAGGCCGATGCTGATGCGCGTCAGGGTACCGGTCGCGAGCAGCACGCCCGACACCACCAGCATCACCGCGCCCGCCGTGCTGACCGCCCGGACGTGGCGCTTCAGCAGGCCCAGCACCGCGGTGGCCTGGTGCAGGAACAGCCCGGCCAGCAGGAACGGGATCCCCATGCCGAGCGCGTAGGCCAGCAGCAGGGTCCCGCCCAGGACGACGCTGCCGCTCGACGCGGCCAGCGTCAGCGCCGCGCCGAGCGTCGGGCCGATGCACGGCGTCCACCCGACGCCGAAGGCCACGCCGGCGAGCGCCGACCCGGTGAGGGTGGCGGGCCGCCGCGTGAGGTGGAGGCGCCGCTCGCGCATCAGGAACATCGGGACGCCGCGGCCCAGCAGCACCAGGCCCATCGCGATCACGAAGAGGCCGCCGGCGATCTCCAGCGTGCGCCGCTCCTGCAGCAGGAACGTGCCGGCCAGGCCCACCGACGCGCCCAGGATCGTGAACGCCAGGGCGAAGCCCGCTACGAAGGCCCCCGTGGGCAGGGCGACCGCGCTCCTGCGGTCGACGCGCTCGCCGAAGCCCACGCCGGAGACGAAGCCGAGGTACGCGGGCACCAGCGGCAGCACGCACGGGGACGCGAAGGAGGCGAACCCCGCGGCGAAGGCGACCGCGAACGAGACGGGATCGGCACCCAGCATCGCCCGTCAGGATCGCACACGCCGGGCGCCCGCCACCCCGGGGGCGGCGGGCGCACCGGCGGCGGTGCGGCGGGACGTCAGTCCCGGCTCATCCCCAGCAGGTTGAGGATGAACAGGAAGACGTTGAACACGTCCAGAAAGATCCCGAGGGCGATCATGACGGCGTCGTCCTCGGTGGCCGTCCGCAGGCGCTGGAAGTCGTACATGGTGAAGGCGCCGAAGATGACCAGGCCGAACACCGAGTACAGGAGGTTCGCGCCCGGGATCGACACGAACATCGCGATGATGCCGAAGGCGAGCAGTCCGATCAGCGCGAAGAACGCGATCCGGGCGACGCCCGACAGGTCGCGGCGGGTGGCGTAGCCCACGGCGCCCAGCACGCCGATGAACAGCGCGGTCAGGCCGGCCGCCTGGCTGAGGATGGTGCCGCCGCCCTCGCTGCTGGCGTACTCGGCCAGCGTCGGGCCGACGGCCATGCCCAGCAGCAGGCCGACGCCGTACAGCAGCGCCATGCCGAGCGCGCCGTTCTGCGCCTTCCGGGCGAACGACATGCCCAGGATCAGCGCGAACGCGCCCACCCAGCAGCCGATCGCCCAGCCGAACGGCAGGTCGCGGCCGATGTAGGCGCCGCCGGCCGTGAAGGCCAGCGCCACGGCCACCATGAACATGACCTGGCCGAACACGGTCCGCGCGTCGGCGCGCGCCACGGTGGGGGCCTCGTGGACGAGGCCCGTGGCGTACGGGCGGTCCCGGTAGGGCGGCTGGCTGCTCATCGCGCTCCTCGTGTCGTACGCACTCCCCCAAGGGTATCGCCGCCGGGAGGCACGGTCACCTCGACCACCGGGGGGCGGCCGGGGCTACACCCCGCCGCCCTCGATGTACGTGCGGAGGCCCAGGAGCGCCTCCTGCTGGCGCGTGTGCAGCCGCGCCTCCATGTCGACCGACGGGTCCTCGTGCTCCACCTCGGTCCACCACCGGACGCGGCTGCCGCCGTCCGGGCGCTCGTGCACCTCGAACCCGGCGCGGTGGTGCGCCAGCGGCAGGCCGTCGGTCACCGAGTAGCTGTACGAGCGGGCGGCGTCGTCGCGGTGCAGGACGCGTTCGTGGATGACGACCCCGTCGGCCCGCGTCAGCGTCCGCATGTCGCCGTCGATGGTGCTCTCGACGTACTGGGGGTACCAGCGGGGCACGGCCGTCGGGTCCCCGACGACGGCCCATGCCGCGTCGGGCGGTACCGCCAGGTCGACCTCGACCGCGAAGCTCTGCACATTCGCCTCCTGCTGTCCGGGCCGGCTACTCGCCGGCGGCACCGATCGCGATGGTGAAGCCCGTCACCCGTCCGGCGCGGACCGTCGCCTGCACCTCCGACGCCAGGGTGGTGCGGGCACCCCCGCAGTCGCCCAGGCACGGTACCCGCCGCGGCGCGAGCAGCCAGAGCCCGGCGACGCCGGGGGCGCGGCGCGCGCGGGGATGGGCCCGGCGGAGGGCCGCGAGCGTCGACCCGACCCGGGCCCCGCCCGTGGTGTGCCACCGCGGCCCGCGCGTCTGGATCGCCCCGATCAGGCCGGTCGAGGGTCCGCATGCGTCGCCGCCGCCGAAGTTGGCCAGCAGCGCGCGCGCCGCCGGCCGGTTCCAGACGCCCACGCAGGACGCGACCCCGGCGCCCCCGGGGCGTCCCACCCGGGCCGCCCGTCCCCACGCGCGCTCCAGGCCCGCCCGGTTCGCCCCCGCCGACGGCACGCGGTAGCCGCCACCACGCTGCCCTGGGTCCGCACCTCGATGCGCCAGGGGCCGGTGGCGGACGGCCGGGCGTCCGCGACGGCGTGGCCGCCCAGCGCGAGGGCGGCCCCCATCGCCAGTGCCGCCGTCACCCCCCGTGCACGCACCCGCCACCCCCGTCGCCGATGTCGCGAGCCTACCGCCGCGGGCGGCGGGGGGAACCGCGGGAGGACGACGCGGATATGAGTCACCTCTTGACAGGTCTGGTACAAAAGAGCTGCACAGAGAGACTGCTGACGCCCGGTGACGGGGACCCGGATGACGTCGTGGCCCTCGGTGCGCGGGACCGCGCGGGGGGCACGGGGCTCCGTCCCGGGGGATGACCTGGGAGGTGATGTCGGATGCTCGAGCTCTGGAACCCCTGGAGTGAGGCGGAGGGCCTTCGGCGCGCCCTGGACCGCGCCTTCGCCGGCGGCACGGGCCTGCCGGGGGTGATGACCCCGCCGGTGCAGATCCAGGAGAACGATCTCGGCTGGCGGCTGGAGATGGACGTGCCGGGCGTGGCGCCGGCCGACCTCGACGTCGAGCAGGAGGGCGCCCGCGTGCGCATCCGCGGCGTGCGGCACCTGGACGGCGAGCGGGCGGTGCGCGTCGAGCGCACGCTGCAGCTGCCCGCCACCGCGGACCTCGGGCGGTTGGAGGCGCGCCTGGAGCACGGCGTCCTGCGCCTGGTCGTGCCGCGGGCCGAGCGGTACCAGCCCCGCAAGCTGGAGATCCGGGGCGGAGGCGGCGCGGAGGTGGTCGACGGCACCGAGCGCGCCATCGGGGCCCCGTCCGCCTAGTGGAACGTGGGGCGGCGGGGGCGTCCCGCCGCCCGACCCCGGAGGTGACCATGACCCCCTTCACCGCGGAGGTGCACTCCATCCTGGGCGCGGAGCCGCCCGCGCTGCCCGAGGGCGCCGTCCACGTGCACCGCACCCCGCTGGGCGCGCGGCTCACGCCCGCGACCTGGCCGGTGGGCGCCTACGCGTTCACGCCCGCGCGGCCGGCGCCCACCCGCGCCGCCCGGCGCCGCCGCGCGCCCGCGGACACGCGGCGCGCCCTCGCGCGGGCCGCGTAACGCACCCGCCTCCCCACGACCGCGGCGTCGCGGAGACCGGCGCCGCGGGCGAGGGGAACCCACCATGTGGCAGGCGCGCGGTCGTCATACCGTCCGGTCACGGACCCGACCGGAGGAGGAGACATGCAGCCGGAGGAGCTGGCACGCGGGTACGCGATCGAGTTCTGGACGGACGGCCGCGACACGTTCGCGGACGAGGCCTTCGCGGCCGACGCGCCCTACCACGACCCCATGCTGCCCGGCCTGCCGCCCGGCCCCGAGGGCGCCCGGCAGCGCAAGGCGACGTACGAGACGGCCCTGTCGGGGAGCCACGTCGACGTGCACGACGTGATCGTCGGCGAGGAGGCGGTGGCGATGCGCTGGACCTACCGGGGCCGGTTCACGGGCCCGTTCATGGGTCGTGAGCCCACCGGGCAGACGGTCGCCATCACGGGGATGCACGTGATGCACGTGCGCGACGGCCGCATCGCCGAGACGTGGGTCGAGTACGACTCGGCGGGCTTCCTGCGCGACATCGGGGTCCTCCCCGCGGGCTGAGCGGGGCGCCCCGGCGGCGGAGGCCCCCGCCGCCGTCCGCCGCGCCCTCAGACGTCCGTGCGGGGATCCCTCCGCAGCGCCTCCTGCTCGGCCGCCGCGACGTCCTCCAGGACGCCGTCGAGCGGTGAGCCCTCTTCACGCGTGTCGGGGGTGTCCCCCGCCGGGGCGCCTCCCGGGAACGCCCCCGGCAGGTCGCGTGCATCGTGTCCGCCCGTTCCCATCGCTCCCCCTCGGTGCGCGTGCGTCGGTCCCGCCGGCGGCGGGGGCGGGGGTGTTCCCGCTCCCCGCGCCGCGCACGCCCGCGCCCGTCACGCCGCGCGGATCAGGGGACCACGCGCACCCGGGTCGCCAGGGACGGGGTCGCGCGGAACGCCGCGTTCCCCGGGAAGGCGAGGCGGATCGTCCACCGTCCGGTGGTGCGCAGGCGACGGACGAAGCCCAGGCGGCCGCGCGAGCTGGTGCGCTCGACGCCGATGCGCTGCCAGCGCCGCGTGCGCTGGTTGTACCGCTGGATCTCCAGCAGCGCCCCGCGCAGCGCCGGGGCGGTGCGGCCGGTGCACACCAGGCGCGCGGACAGCCGCCGGGTGGCGAAGAAGGTCGCGCGCCCGGGGGTGACCTGGCGGCCGCGGACGGTGCACGCGTAGAAGATGCGCACGGCCCGCGGAGTGCCCGGGGTCCCGGCGGGGCCCGCGGGCGGCGGGGGCGCGGGGCGCTGGTAGGCCTGGGCGGCCTGCAGGGCGCGGAAGGCGTCGATCCGGCCGGCACCGAAGACGGGGTCGCGCCCCGTGGCGCCGAGGTCGGTGGCGCTCGACGTGAGCACCGACTCGACCTCGTCGGGGGTGAGGTCGGGCCGCACGGTGCGGACCAGCGCCGCCAGGCCGGCCACCATGGGGGCGGCCATGGAGGTCCCCGACAGCGACCGGAAGCCCTGGCCGTGCGTGGGCGCGAACTGCGGCGCGGCGTTCGGCGGGATGCGGCTGTCCCAGGTGGACAGGATCGGGTTGCCCGGCGCGGCGATGTCGACGAAGTCGCCGTTCTGGGAGAAGGGCGCGATCCCGTCGTCCGGTCGCGTCGCCGCGACGGCGACGACCCCCGGGTACGCGGCCGGGTACACCGGCACCCCGGGGAACTGCAGCTGGAAGTTGCCGGCGGCGGCGATGATCACCTTGCCGCGACCCCGTGCGTAGGCGACGGCGTCGCGCACGGGGGCGTGGTCGCGGCGCGTGCCGAGGGACATGTTGATGACGGAGGCGTCGCTGTCGCCGGCCGCGACCAGCGCGAGGGCGAGGTCGGCCACGAACTTCGCGTCCACGTTGGGGGCACCGCCCACGACGCCGCTGGTCCCCACCTTGAACGGGATCACGACGCAGTCGAAGCAGGCGCCGGGCACGCCGTTCCCGTTGTCGGTGACCGCGCCCACGAGGCCCGCGACGTGCGTGCCGTGCAGGGAGTTCAGGTCGCGCCCGTTGTCCTGCAGCGCGGCCCGCACGTCCGTGGTGTTGAACTCGGGCGTGCCCGAGTCGAAGTTGCGGCCCGTGGCGAGCTTGGGCTTGAGGTCGGCGTGCTCGGTGTCGAACTCGCTGTCGATCACCGCCACGCGCACCGCCGCGCTGCCCTTGCTGATGTCCCAGGCGGCGGGGAAGTTCGCGCGGGTCCAGTGCCACTTCCAGTCGAAGCCCTCGATGACGCCGGGCTGCACGAAGATGGTGTCGCGCGGGATGAAGCCGAGCGACAGGTCCTCGCCACGGCGCATCCAGTCCACCCGGAACACGGCCGGATCGGTCCGCAGCCGCTCCTTCACCTCCCCGCCGTCCGCGCCCGCGGGGATCGTGTAGACGGCCCAGTCGATCTGGGGGCTGAAGGCGCGCAGCTCGAGGCCCGCGCGGTCGCCGACCGCACGGGCGTCGGCCGCGGTGGCGTCGGGGGCGAGCTTCGCCATGACGGTCGGAACGTGGTCGCCGGCGGTGGCGGTGGCGGGCAGGGCGCCGAGGGCGGCGACCGCGCCCACCAGGGCGAGGCGGCGGAGCGGAGGGGGGGTGCGCACGGGCGGTCCTTCGTCCTGGGAGGTTCCGGCGGTTCCCGCGAGGCTATGGCCGCCCCGCGATGGACGTCAACGCCCCTCCGGGGGCGGTCGCCTCCTCCGCGTCGGGTGCCGCGCGCCCGTCCTGCCACGGGAGACGCGACCGGGGTCGGCCGGCAGGCGGCCGTCGGTCCGCACCGGTTCCGCGCCGGTGCCCGGGACCACCGGGTGACGTCGGCGCCGGGGGGCGCCGGCGTCACCCCCCGGGGCCTAGAGCAGCGCGACGATCCCGAGGACGGCGAGCACGACCGCGGCGACGCCGAGCACGCCCGCGGCGACGCCGAAGATGGTCGACCACCGGCCCGCGCTGGACACGAGGTCCTCCTCGCTGCGCAGCGAGATCAGGTACTCCCCCGCACGCGGCGCGCGGACCTCGCCGCGCGCCCCGTCGCCGTAGGCGCCCGCGAGCACGTACAGCGGGTCGCCCTCCCGGATGACCCACTCCTCGTACCGGTAGCCGATCACGTCCCCGTCGCCGCCGATGGTGATCGGCCCGAGCCGGACGGACACGTTCGGGGCGCCCCGCTCGAAGCGGTCGGCCACCTCACGGGGCTGGTCGATCGTCGCGCCGCGCGGGTCGACGACCACCGTGCCCGTCGCGTCGCGCAGGGCGAAGGCTGTGTCGGAGGTCTCCTCGGAGAGGGTCCGGTCGTTCTGGGTGGTGCGGGTGTTCCCGTCGGAGTCACGCGTCGTGCGCCGGGTCCGGACGCTCGTGCGGGTGCGATACCACACGCAGGGCGTGCTGGTGAGCGGCGCCGTGACGGGGCCGCCCTCGCCCGGCGCGGCGGTGCCCTTCAGCTCCACGCGCATCCCCTCCGCATCGCCCGCGACCTGCCCGATCTGGACGGCGTCGTAGGTGGGCACGTCGACGAAGCGCTGCCGCCGGCTCCGGTTGTGCCGCGCCACGAAGAACGCGATCACCGCGAGCACGGCGCAGATGCCGGCGGCGATCAGCACGGCGTCGCCTCCGCGGTCGGCGGGCGTCGGTGGGTGGTGCTCATCGGTGCTCCTGGGTCGAGGGTCCTGGGGCGTTCGGAGGGTAGTGACCCCGTCCGGCGGCCCCCGTGTCCGGCTGTGGAGGCGAGGGGCGGCCCGCCCGGCGCCGCTCGTGCATCGGCGCGCGGCCCGCGGGCATGAGGCGGTGGGGGCACCGGCCCTGGCGCCCGTGCCGGAGTACGCTGGGCCACCGTCGCGGTGCCCGCCGATGGACCACGCCTCCGGACTCATCCGCCTGAAGGTCCGCGTCCCCTCCGTCGGGGCGCACGCCATCGAGCGGCCGCGGGTGACGCGGGCCCTGGAGCACGCCGCCGCCGGCCGGCGGTTCCTGCTGGTGGTCGCGTCCGCCGGGTCCGGCAAGACGACGGCCGCCGTGCAGCTGCTGGCGGCGCGCGGCGGCCCCGCCGCCTGGCTCACCCTCTCCGATGCGGACGACACGCCCGGGCGCCTGGTCACGTATCTGGCGGCGGCGGTCGCCGACGCCGCGCCCGGGGCGGCGACCGCCGTCCAGCGGCTGCTGCTGGACGGCCTGTCCCCCGAGGACTGCGCCGCCGTCCTCGCCGAGTCGCTCCCCGGGGGCACCACCGTGGTGGTGGACGACGTGCACCACGTGGACGAGCGCGCGTCCGTCCTGCGGGTCCTGCGGGCGTTCCTGGACGCCGTCCCGGACGACGTCCTGGTGGTGCTGCTGTCGCGGCGCCTCATCCACCTCGACCTAAGCCGGCACGTGCTCTCGGGCGGCGTCGGCGCCGTCTCCGAATCGGAGCTGGCGTTCCGCGCCGTCGAGATCGACGCGCTGCTGGAGGCGCGCGGGCTGCCCGGGCGCGGCGCCGACCTGGAGGCGTCCTCCGGCGGGTGGGCCGCGGGGATCGTGTTCGAGGCGCTCCGCGAGGGCGCACCCGCCGTGGACGCGGGCGGCGGGGACCCGTTCTTCGCCTACCTGGGGTCCGAGGTGCTGGACGAGCTCCCGGACCGCCTGCGCGACGCGGTGCTGTGCAGCGCGGTGCTCGACACGGTGTCCCCGGCCGGTCTCGCGGCGGTCCTCGGGGACGGCGATGCGACGGCGATCCACGACGAGATCGTGCGACGGCATCTGCCCGGCGTCCCCGAGCCCGACGGCCTGCGCTACCACCCGCGCTTCCGCGAGTTCCTGCTCGCCCTCCTCGCGCGCGAGCGGCCGGACGCCCTGCGGGCCCTGCGGGTGCGGTACGCCCGGGTGCTGCGGGCCCAGGGGCACGCCGAGGAGGCGGCCCGGCACCTGCTGGACGCCGGTGCCCGGGGGGAGGCCGAGGAGGCCGTCGAGGAGGCCGTGCCCGCCCTGATGCGGCGCGGCGACTGGGAGCGCGTGCTCGCGTGGTGCGCGGCACTCGGCGACGAGGTGCTGGCCCGGCGCCCGGTGCTGCGGGGCGGGCAGGTGCGGGCGCTGCTGATGAGCCGCCGCCAGGAGGACGTGGTCGCGCTGGTGGAGGCCATGCGGGCGACCGGCGAGTTCGCGCGCCTCGCCTCGGAGGCGCCGGACGTTGCCGCCTGGGCCGTGTGGTCGCTCCACGGTGACGGCGACTGGCCGCGGGTCCGCGCCCTCATGCCCCCGCCCGCGTCGTGCAGGCGCGCCCGCGTGATGGCGCACATCCTCGACGTCGGCATCGCCGACGACCCCGCGGCGGGGTTCACCGCCGACGAGCTGGACCGGCCGTGGCCGCTGCACGTCGCCCTGCAGTCGGCCGCCTACTACCGGGGCGCCTTCGGCGAGGTCGAGCGGCTCGCCGACGCGGCGCGCGCCCGCGGTCCCGTGACCGCGACCCTCGGGGACATCTACCGGGTCGCGGTGCTGCGCGCGCGGGGCGACCTGGCCGAGGCACGGGCGGTGCTGGAGGGGGCGGCGCCGCGGATCCGGGCCTCGCGCTTCATCGAGTTCTGGCAGTGGGCGGAGGCCGAGCTGCGCGCCGCGGAGGGCGACCACGAGGGGGCGCTCCACCTCATCCGCACGGCCCGGCAGACCTCGCGTCACCACCGGTACCCCGTGGCCGACCGCGCCGTGTTCGCGGTGGCCGAGGGGCGGGTGCTGGTGCGGATGGAGCGCATGCCCGAGGCCGCGGAGATCCTCGAGCGCAGCCGGGAGTGGTCGGCGCGCCGAGGGCTGGCCGCGTTCCGGGAGTGGGCCGAGACCTGGCTGGCGGCGGCGCGGCTCGGCCTGGGCGTCGACCCCGCCGGGCCGCGGGCGCTGCTGCACACGGCGATCGGGGGCATGACGCGGGCGGGGCGGCGCCTGGAGCTGCCCGCGGCCTGGGCCCTGCTCGCCGAGGCCGAGTGGCGGGCGGGCGACGAGGCGGCGCACGACCGGGCTGCGGACGCCGGCTACGCGGCCGCCGAGGGGATGGGGACCCTGGGGCCCCTGCTGGACGCGCTCGACCTCGTCCCCGACGTGCTCGCCCGCCGCGTGGACGCCGCCGGCGCCGGTGACGCGCGCTGGCGGATCCTCGCCCGCCGCGCGCGGACGCCCGCCGGCCGGGTGTCGCTGGAGGCCGCGCATGTGGTGGTGCGCACGCTCGGCAGCCCCCGCATCGAGGTGGACGGGCGGGCGGTGGCGGTCTCGTCGCCGAAGGCCGTCGAGCTGGCCGCGGTCCTCGCGCGGGCGGGCGCCCGCGGCGTGCCCCGGAGCCGTCTGGCCGCGGAGCTCTTCCCCGAGGGCGCCGACGCCGCCAACGCCCTGCGTCAGCTGCTGCACCGGCTCCGCCGGGCCCTGCCCGGCGGAGCCGAGGTGGTGACCGCGGAGGGGCGCCTCGCGTGGCTGCCCGCCGACGCCGTGGTGGCCGAGGACCGGGTGCTGGAGGCCCTGATCGCACGGGCCCGCGGGCAGGTGGGACCGGAGCGGCTGGAGACCCTCGGGCGCGCGCTGGCGCTGGCCGCGCGCGGGCCCTACCTGCCCGCGGCGGACGGGGAGGCCGCCCGGCGGCGGCGGGACGAGCTCGGGATCGCGGTGGCCGAGGCGCGCCGGGAGTACGCCGCCGCGCTGCTCGCCGCCGGCCGCACGGCCGACGCCCGGGAGGCGGCGGCCGCCGCCGTGGGCGAGGAGCCGTACCGTGAGGACGCGTGGCGGCTGCTGATGCGGTCGGAGGCGCTGCTCGGCGGCCCCGCCTCGGCCGTCGCGGCGTTCCTCGCCTGCCGGCGGGCCCTGGGGGAGGTGGGACTCGACCCGTCGCCCGAGACCGAGGTCCTGCTCGACCGCCTGCGTAACGCGAACCCGGCGGACGCCGCGGGGGACGTCACGGGCGCGTAACGGGGCCGGGCGTAGCGTCGCCGGCAGGCGGTGCCCCGGGGGTGCCGCGCCCAACCCCGATGACGAGGACGACGATGACTGGGATACCCGGACGCCTGACGCCCGACCGCTTCGGCTTCTCGATGCCGGTCACCGACCCGCCGTTCGACAGGCCGCCCTACTACTACCGCGGCATCGAGGTCATGGCCTTCGCCTACGAGACCGACGACGACGCCGCGGCGGCGATCGTGCCCGAGGGGCTCACCATCGCCCACTCGCCGGCCATCGCCCAGCTGATCTTCACCAACTTCCACTTCTCGACCCTCGGCGCGTACACCGAGGCGATCCTCGGGGTGAGCTGCCTCTGGGAGGGCGAGCCCGTCACGTACTGCGCGAACCTGCTCGTGACCAACGAGGTGGGCCTCATCGGCGGCCGGGAGCCGTACGGCTTCCCCAAGCTCTTCGGCGAGGTCGGCTGGGTCAAGGAGCACGAGATCATCTCCGCCTACGCGGAGCGCCCGCGCGGCAAGCGCATCTGCACCGGGGTGCTGCGGCCCCGCGACATCCTGTCCCCGGAGGACGTCGCCAGCCCGCCGCTGGTGACCCTGAAGGTGATCCCGAGCCCGGAGGAGGGCGCGCCGCCGGAGGTGTGCGAGCTGGTGCTCACCCCCCTGCGCTTCGAGCTGATCGTGGGCTCGGACGGGCGCGGCGAGGGCTTCTCGGGCCCGGGCAACGTGACCTTCGACTCGCCGTCGGCCATCGACCCGTGGCACCGCATGCCCGTGCGGCGCATGGTCGCCTCCAGCTGGGGCCGGTACAACTTCGTGCTGCCCTACGGGCGCGTGATCAAGCGGTACGACGCGGCCCCCGCGGCCGAGCCCGTCGAGCCGCCCGCCGTGGTCGCCGGCGCCTGACGGCGCCCCCGGAGGCCCCGTCCCAACGGAGGGCGACGGGCCCCCGGTCTCCCGGTCAGCCGGGGGCGTCCCACGACGCTCCCGGCCGCCAGGACCACGCCCGCCGTTCGGCCGCCCTCGCCGCCGCCGGGTCCTCCGCCCGCAGCAGCGCGACCGCCCGGCGCAGGCCGTCCCACCCCCAGCGGCGCAGCGCCCAGCCGAGCGCGCCGTCGATGGCGCCCTCGGCCTCCCACATCCGCAGCCGGTCGAGCACCCGGGCCCAGTGGACCACCTGGCGCTCGGGCTCCTCCCCCGCGACGTCGTCGGGCGTGCCCCTGCTCGCCCCGTCCAGGGCCGCGTGCGACGCCCCCGGGTCGTCGTCCAGGATCCGCGCCAGACGACGGCTGCAGTCGAACACGGCCGCGTCGGCGTCCACCTCGCGCGCGCGCCGGTCGTCCGCCGCGTCCTCCCCGGCGAGCGCGAGGCGGAGCGCGTCCCAGGCCTCCCGCCGGAGGTCGTCGGCCCCCTCCGGCGTGAGGCCGGGCGGCCCCCCCTCGTCGAGCGTGTTCAGCAGGACCGCGAGGGCGAGGGCCGGCGACGTCCCGGGCACGTGGTCCGTCACGCGGCCCCGGGGGCGGCCGCGGCGTCCCCGACCCCCAGGGGTTCCCCGCCGTCCGCCGCGGACAGCCGCCGCACCAGCTCCGCCCGCGACCGGACGTCGAGCTTGGCGTAGACCACCGAGAGGTGGCGCTCGACGGTCTTCTCCGAGAGGAACAGGCGTGCGGCGACCTCCCGGTTCCGCAGGCCGTCGGCCACGACCAGGGCGACCTGGAGCTCGCGCGGTGTCAGCGACGGACCGCGCGGGCGGGCGGGCTCGGGGCGGGCGCCGGTCGCGATCAACTCGTCGCGGGCGCGCGCGGCCCAGGCCGTCGCGCCCGCCGCCGCGAAGGCGTCCGCCGCGGCCGCGAGGTGGGTCCGCGCCTCCGCGCGCCTGCGCGTGCGGCGCAACCGCTCGCCGTACAGGAGCTGCGTCCGCGCCAGCTCCAGGGCCATCCCCGCCTCGCGGTGCAGCGCGACCGCCCCCGCGAAGTGGGGGTCCACGGCCGGGTCGAGCAGCCCGCGGCAGCGGAGGGTCGCGCCGCGGGCCCAGGCGCTCCCCGTCGTGTGCGCGTCCCGCGCGAACCTCCGGAGCACCTCGCGCGCCTCGCGTTCCCGCCCGGCGCGCACGAGGGCCTCGATCAGGTCGGGCTCCCACATCAGCACCAGGGGCTCGCGCAGCCCGCGCCGCTCCACCTCGTCCCGCATGGGCGCGAGCAGGTCGACGGCGGCGTCCGCGCGCCCCTCCCCCAGCGCCAGGAGGCCGCGCGCGGCCGTGGCGTACACGAACACCGAGCCGACGTCGCGCCGGCGCGCGATCGCCTCGGCGTCCGCCAGGGCCGCCTCGACGGCGTCGCCGTCCCCCTGCGCGGCCCGGGCGCGCGCCAGGACGACGAGCGCGTAGGCGCGCGCGACGTCCTGCCCCGTCTCGGTGCTCAGGCGTATCCCCTCGGTGGCGTGCGCGACCGCCGGGGCGACCCGGCCCCGGCGCAGGTCGATGTCGGCGGCGAACCCGAGCACGAAGCCGAGGAAGCCGGCGTAGCCCGCCTCGCGCGCCCGCCCGATCCACGCCGTCACGCGACGCTGGGCGAGGCCGAGGTCGCCGCCGCCCCACACCAGCGGCACGATCGAGCTCACGACGGCGAGCGTGTGGACCGGGGACAGGGGATCCAGCCGGTGGATGCCACCCTCCACGACCTCGAGGTACCGCCGGGCCTCGCGCGCGCGCCCCACCAGCACCAGGGCCCCCGCCACGTACGCGGCCACCTCCGGAGCCACCGGGTGGGTCCCGAGCGCGAGCGCCCGTCGCGCGGCCGACATCGCCTGTCCGGCCTGGCCGGCCAGCATCCGTGTGAACACGGCCTCGGCGAACAGGGCGGCCGCGAGCGGCGGGGCGTGCGGCGCCACGCGGTCCGCCTCGCGCTCCAGGGTGTCGAGCACGCCGTCGAGCGGCTCGCGCAGGATGCCGGCGACCGACCGGGCGTGCGCGACGCGCGCCCGCAGCACGGGGTCGTCCGCGGCGACGAGGGCCTGCTCGAGCAGGGCGCGGGCCTCCTCCGGGCGACCGGCCGCGATCGCCGCGTGACCCGCCGCGAGCAGGCGCCCGGCGCGCGCGGCGGGGTGCGCGGACAGCCGCGCGCCCCGGGCGGACAGGTCGGCCGCCACCGCGTAGGCCGTCCGCGACATGGCCTCACCCGCCGCCCGGTCGAGGGCGCGCGCGACGTCCTCGTCGGGACCGACCGCGGCGGCGGCGGCGTGGGTGGCGTAGGCGGCCGCGTCCCGCTCCGGATCCAGGACGCCCGCCAGCGCGCGGTGCACGGCGCGACGTCTCGCCGCGCTCATCCGTCCGGCGACGAGCTCGCGCAGCACGGGGTGACGGAAGCCGGTCCCCGCGACGTCGAGGACGTCGGCGGCACGCGCGGGGGCGAGGTCCGCCCGGGTCAGCCCGTCCGCCGCGAGCGCCGCGGAGAGGGTCTGCGGCCCCACGTCCGGGGCCACGGCGAGCACGTCGAGTGCCGCCCGCGTCGCGCGGGGCAGGCCGTCCAGGGTGCGGCCGAACGACTCGGCGACCACCGTGCCCGGCGGCAGCGCCTCCAGGGGGCGCGTGCCCGCGCGCTGCGCGTCGTCGAGGACGCGCGGGAGCTCCTGCAGGACGAGGGGGTTGCCGCCCGCCATGCGCACGAGCTGCCCCGGCACCGTCGGGGCGAGCGGCACGCCGGACGCCTCGAGCAGGGCCAGGGCCGCGGCGTCCGGCAGCGGGCCGAGGGCCAGGCGGTCGCAGCCGTCCAGCCAGGCGGGCGGCGGAGTGCGGGCGGCGACCAGGAACGCGATCGGGTCGTCGGCGAGCCGCGGCATGCAGAAGGCCAGGGCCTCGGCGCTCGGCGCGTCCAGCCACTGCGCGTCGTCGACCACGACCAGCATGGGCCGCTCCGTCGCGGCCGCGGCGAGCAGCGCGAGCAGGCCCGCGTAGGCCGCGAAGCGATCGGCCGCGACCGGCGGGCCCATCGCCAGCGCCGCGCGGAGCGCCCCGCCCTGGGTGCCCTCCGCCGCCAGGAGGGCGGGCCGCAGCGGCGCGACGAGCCCGGCGAGCGCGGCGAAGGCGAGCTGCTGCTCACCGTCGCGCCCCCGCGTCACCAGCACCGTCAGATCGGGCTGCGCGTCCACCGCGTCGGCCAGGAGGCTCGTCTTCCCCATGCCGGCCTCGCCGACGACGACGAGCGCGCCGCCCCGGCCGCCCCGGACCGCGCGGACGAGGGCGCCGATGCGCTCCTGCTCGCCGCGGCGGCCGAGAATGGGCATGCGCACGAGCCTAATCGAGTGCCCGGCGCCCCCGCTGCCGCATCGGGGGCCCGCCGCCCGGTCGCGCCCGGCGCGTGGGGGGCGGGCTCCGGCCGCCGCCGGGCCCGCCCCCCGCCCTCCTCAGCCGGCCGCGCCCGGCGCGCCGTCGCCGTTCCCGGCCGTGCCCCTGCGGGGCGGGCGGCCGTGGGCGTCGCACAGGTCCGGGTGCCAGCGCGCGAAGTGCTGCCGGTGCTGGCCGCTCAGCGACCCCTCGGGGTAGTACTCCTCGTAGAAGTCCGGGTCGAGGTGCTGGGCCTGGCACGTGAGGCGCTGGTACATCGGGTCGATGTAGACCGGGAAGCGCCCGTAGGTGTCCCAGCAGTACTGGGCGAACGCCTTGACCATCTCGACGGTCTCCTCGTGCGGCCGCGGGATCGCGCGCACGAACTCGTCGCTCTTGCGGTAGGGCTTGGCGACGTCGTCGTCCATGGCCGCCCACTTGGTCTCCATGAACGCGTCGACGGCCGCGTGCATGTCGCGGTGGTACGGCGGCGTGAACGCCTCGAAGTGGCCGTCGCGCCCGACGGGGAAGGTGGCGCCGTCGGCCGCCTCCAGGAAGCGGAAGCCGAGGCCGGGCACGTCGCCGCCGCCCATCACGAACTTCGGCAGGTACCCGGTGAAGGTCCACCCGCCCAGGCCGAGCGCCTGGATCGCCAAGTTGAGGTTCTGGCAGATGAACGCCTGCTCGACGACGAGCATCGACAGGACGCGCGACTCCAGCTCCACGAGGCCCATCTGCCGCGCCGACTCCACGCGCCCGGTGCGGAGCCACTCGTCCAGGCCGGCGGACCGGCGCCCGTGCTGCTCGTCCACCAGCGAGAAGCGGTAGGACCGCGCCAGGTAGATGAACAGGACGTTCAGGTACTCGAGCGTGATGTTGGTGACCGGCACGAACAGGGTCGTCCCCGGCTTGTTGGCGTTCCACTGGTTGAAGTCGAACAGCCCCGGCAGCGTGGTCGGCAGCTGCCCGCGCCCCTCCTGCAGCTGCACGCGCGCGCGCCGGTAGAGGCGCAGGATGAAGTCGGTCTGCTCCTCGATCGACCGGCCCGACACGGTCGACAGCTCGTCGCCCTCGGGCACCAGGCGGAACATGTCGAGCATCCACAGGCCGTCGTCGTTGGAGAAGAACAGCTCCGTGCCGTGGTTGGAGCACGCGCTCGGCCACGTCCGGTTGGTCCACTGCACCAGCGTGGACATGCCACGGACGGGGTCGAGGTCGGCCAGGTTGAGGCCGGTGAGCCCGGTCGCGGCCATCACCAGCAGCGCCTCCTCGAGCTCCGTCAGCGGCACGGGCGCGTAGGGGCTGGAGTAGGGGATGACGTCGGACCCGACCGTCATGCCGAGGCCGACGCGGCGGCTCTTGCGGTCGAAGATCGACTGGAACAGCGGGTACTCGAGCGCGTCCACCAGGCCCGGGGGCGTGGTCGCGGACGGCCCGGACCCGGCGATGCCGAGGGGGTCGGGAAGGACGTCGGAGCTCACACGGCCGCCTTTCGTGTGCGGCGGCCGGTCCCGGTGGCGGCCCGGCCGCGTTTGTGGTCGCAGCGCAGGCGATGCCACGCCGCGGGGGGGACGGGTACCCGGCATCGCGCGGCGGGGATCCTGGTGCCCTCGCCGGTGGTCCGGCCGGGGCGCGCGAAACGGGGCGGGAGGGCATGCGCTCCCCGCCCCGCGCCGGCCGATCCGGGGCCGCCGCCCCAGCCCCCGGTGAGGAGCGGGACGGGCGGCGGCTACCGGGACCGCATCAGCGGTCACGAGTAACGTATTTGAGACATCCGATGATCAGGAATCTCGGACCCATCGGATACCGTTTCCATGGGGCCGTCATTTACGAGGATTCGGAGGTGACTGCCCAGAGGGAACGCGCAGGGCAGCACGGTGCGCTTATCGACGCGCCGAGTTGAGCCCCCGACTACGTTAATGGCCCTACAGCAGCAGCCCCCGCTGCGCCCCAGCTCGGGCTCCCCACCAACGCACCGAACGTGTATCTCGCGCGCAGCCCGTGGACGACTGTCCACGTAACCGCGTCCTCGCTCCTTGCCGAGCAGAACTTCTAGGGCTTGGTGAGGCGGTTGCGAAGGTCGATGCCCGTGCGGCGCCTCAAGTCGCCCGGTTCGTCGGGCGTGGCTTCCAACTCGCACCCGATCATGTCCGCGAGGCTTGGCGGGCGCAGCCCCGTCGTCCCGCTCCGCCCGGCGCCGATGCCGGGCGCCTGCGTTCGTTAGCACTCCATTGGGCGCTATGACTTAAACTCGTTAAACGCCTTGAGCAGCTTCATGGTCGATGGATAGTCAAGCTCGTCACCGGAGTAACGAACCTCGTAGAGCCCTTGGAGGTTCGACGGCAGTGTCGTCCCTTGCTCGACCAGCAAGATGAAGTTGCGTCCGTAGCGCATCATCGCGGCGCCAATCTCGATCAAGACGTTCTGATTGAGGACCCTGACCTCATTGCCATCCTGTTCGAGAAGCTTCTGCTCGACGCCGACGTGGATCACGGCCGCGCCGCAGGACCTCATGTCATCGAGCACCTTGTCCGGCACGGGCTTGGAGACGGACTCGCGTTCGACCGAGACGACCGGCTCGAAGTCCCCGAAGCTCAACAGCTCCTTGAGCTGGTCCACGATCTTCCTGTTCTTGCCGTGCGTGATGAACACGCGACGATTCGTCTTGAGGTCGCTCGGCAGGTTGGGCGATGGAGCGCCCTCGTGCACGAGCTTCGGTGCCTCCTCCGCTTCATAAGTCGGATACACCGTCTCATCAGCCGGGTCGTCAGGGTCGGCGTCATCCGGCTCCGCCGGAGGCGGCGCCGTCGCGGCGTCGAGCTGGACGTACCAGTCGCCCTTGATCTCCCGCAGCACGCCAAGCCCGCGAGCGCTCTCCACAACCAACTCGAAGGTCCGTTTGGTCGCGTCCGCTGGGACGCCCATGGTTTCGAGAACGTTGCAGCCGATCTTCTCGGTTGGGAGCTTCGAGGTGTTGTACTTGCGCAGGAACTCACCAACGACCCGGGGCTGAAGAAGCGCCTCGCGCTTGGCGCGTAGGTCGTCGCCCTCCTCCGTGGGCGCGACGATCCGGCGCCCGAGCTCCGTGAGCCCGATCTGTGGGGCGCGAGGCCCGCCGTCCGCGATGCCGTACGCCAACGCCGCTCCGCACAAGTACCGAAATGGCCCCGACGACGGCTTCATGTCAAGCGCCACGGCGATGTCGAGAGGCGAGGTCGCCTGCTTGCCGTACTGGTCACTGATCGCGTTCGCGACCCGCAGGGCGTCATCGAGCGGATAACGCGGAACGTCGGACTGGCTCAGGTACTGCTTTTTGGGGCGCTGCTTGCTAGACGCGTCCGGCAGGACGTCGTCCGACTCGTCCTTTCTTTGGACCATGACTGCTTCTTCTACTCCATGTCACGGATGGCACAACCAGGATTAGGAAGTACGAGCGAGGGACGCGTCGGAGATGACCTGCCGGCGAGTACCGGGCTACGTGAACGACTGGCTTAGCTGCAGCCCGAGGTGCTCCCGCAGTTCTCGCACTTGTAGCAGGTGCCCGAGCGGATCATCGTCCAGCCGCACGTGCCGCAGATGACGCCGTCCATCTGCTTGAACGTGTACTTGCCTCCCCGCGCGGGCGGGATGGCGAGGGCCGTCTGCCCGTTGAGCACGGGCGCCGTCGGCTCGGAGGGCGCCTCCTCGACGGTGTCGACGCCGGCCGCCTCGGCGGCCGCGGCGGCCGAGGCCTCCGCGCGCATGTCCTGGGTGAGGATGCCCACCATGCGCTTCTCCTCCTCCGACAGGAACTTGGAGCCGAGGAAGCGCACGACGTAGTCGACGATCGACTTCGCCATCGGGATCTCGGGGTTGCCCGTGAAGCCCGAGGGCTCGAACCGCATGTGGCTGAGCTTGTCGGCCAGGATCTGCAGCGGCACGCCGTGCTGCAGGGCCAGGGACATGCAGATGGCCAGCGAGTCCATGAGGCCGGAGACGGTGGAGCCCTGCTTGGCCATCTTCATGAAGACCTCGCCGGGGCTGCCGTCCTCGTACTTGCCCACGGTGAGGTAGCCGTCGTGGCCGGCGATCGAGTAGTGGTGCGTGATCGCCTCGCGGGTGTCCGGCAGGCGGCGGCGCACCGGCTGCGCGGGCTGGGCCAGCGCGGCGGGGACGTCCTTCTTGCCGGTGGACAGCGGCTGCGTGCGCTTGGAGCCGTCGCGGTAGATGGCGAGCGCCTTGACGCCGCTCTTCCAGGCCAGCATGTAGGCGGCCATGATCTCCTCGGGGCTCGCCTCGCTCGGCATGTTGACCGTCTTGGAGATCGCCCCCGAGATGAAGGGCTGCACCGCGCCCATCATCAGGATGTGGCCGCGGTAGTGGATGGAGCGGCTGCCGTTGACCGGCGTGAAGGCGCAGTCGAACACCGGCAGGTGCTCGGCCCGCAGGCCCGGCGCGCCCTCGATGGTCTCGTGCTCGTCGACGTGGCCGATGATGTCGCGGACCGCGTCCTCGCCGTAGCCGAGCGTGCGCAGGGCCCGCGGCACGGTGTTGTTGACGATCTTCATCACGCCGCCGCCGACGAGCTTCTTGTACTTGACGAGCGCGATGTCCGGCTCCACGCCGGTGGTGTCGCAGTCCATCATGAAGCCGATCGTGCCGGTGGGAGCCAGCACGGACGCCTGCGCGTTGCGGAACCCGTGCACCGCGCCGCGGGAGACCGCCGACGACCAGGCCTCGCGGGCCGCGGCGAGCAGCGCGTCGTCGCCCACCAGGTCGCCGCGGATGTCCTCGGCGGCCCGCTGGTGCATGCGCATGACGCCCTGCATGGGGCCGGCGTTCTCGGCGTACCGGGCGAACGGGCCCATCCGCTCGGCGAGCCGCGTCGACATCTCGTAGGCGCGGCCGGTCATGAGCGCGGTGATGGCCGCCGCGTAGGCGCGGCCGGGGTCCGAGTCGTAGGGCAGGCCGCGGCTCATGATGAGCGCGCCGAGGTTGGCGTAGCCCAGGCCCAGCTGGCGGAACGAGCGCGCGTTGTCGCGGATCTTCTCGGTGGGGTAACCCGACCGCGCCACGATGATGTCCATCGCGCTGATCGTGACGTCGACCGCCTGGCGGAAGTCGTCGACCAGGAACACGCCCGCGTCGTCGACGAACTTCATGAGGTTGAGCGAGGCCAGGTTGCAGGCCGAGTCGTCGACGTGCATGTACTCGCTGCACGGGTTGGACGCGTTGATGCGGCCCGAGTTGGGGCAGGTGTGCCACCGGTTGATGGTGGTGTCGTACTGCATGCCCGGGTCGCCGCAGACCCAGGCCGCCTCCGCGATCTCGTGCATCAGCTCGCGGGCCCGCATGGTCTGCATGACCTCGCCGGTGGTGACCGCCCGCAGGTGCCAGTCGCCGTTGGCCTCGGTGGCGTACATGAACTCGTCGGTGACCCGCACCGAGTTGTTGGCGTTCTGGAACTGGATGGACTGCCAGGCCTCACCGTTGATGCCCATGTCGTAGCCCATCTCGCCCAGCGCCCACGCCTTCTTCTCCTCGTTCGCCTTGCAGCGCACGAACTCGAGGACGTCCGGGTGGTCGATGTTGAGCACGACCATCTTGGCGGCGCGCCGGGTGGTGCCGCCGCTCTTGATGGCGCCGGCGCAGGCGTCGGCCCCGCGCATGAAGCTGACCGGGCCGGAGGCCTCGCCCCCGCCGGAGAGCAGCTCCTTGGAGGAGCGGATGGGCGACAGGTTGATGCCCGAGCCCGAGCCGCCCTTGAAGATCATCCCCTCCTTGCCGACCCAGTCCAGGATCGACTCCATCGTGTCCTCCACGGACAGGATGAAGCAGGCCGAGCACTGCGGCTCGGGCCGCGTGCCCACGTTGAACCAGACCGGGGAGTTGAAGGCGACCTTCTGGGTGACCAGCAGGTGCGTCATCTCGGCGGCGAAGGTCTCGGCCTCGGCGGCGCCGGCGAAGTAGCCCTCCTCCTCGCCCCACCCGCGGATGGTGGTGACGACGCGGTCGATGATCTGGCGGACGCTCGACTCACGCTGCGGCGACCCCAGCGCGCCGCGGAAGTACTTGGAGGCGACGACGTTGGTGGCGAGCTGGCTCCACGACTCCGGGATCTCCACGTCGGCCTGCTCGAAGAAGCTGGCGCCGCCCTCGCCCGTGATGCTGGCGGTACGCCGCTCCCAGAGCACCTCGTCGTAGGGGTGCACGCCGGGCGTGGTGAAGTACCGCGCGAGCCCGAGCCGGGCGTCGGCCGCCTGCTCGACGGCACGCGTGCCGGTGTCGAGCGCCTCAGTCGCCATCTGGGATCTCCCGAGTCGTGGTCACAGGTGTGGGGTCCGGGGGCGCGTCCTCCGCGCCGGCGGCGTCCCGGCCGCCGCGCAGGGCGCGCAGCCGGACGCGGCTGGCGTTCCGATGGGGAACGTCCAGTGTATCGAACAGATGTTCGTCGAGGGGGACCTGCCCCCGCGGCAGGGGGGGCTCGCGCTCGAGTCGCGCCAGCTCCTCCTCGAACTCCTCGACGTCGGCGAACTGCCGGTAGACGGACGCGAAGCGGACGTACGCGACCGGGTCGATCTCCTTGAGCCGGCGCAGCGCCAGCTCACCGATCGCGGCCGACCGCACCTCCTGACGCAGCCGGTTGCGCAGCTCGGCCTCGATGTCGCGCACGGCGAGCGTGAGCAGCCCCGTCGCCACCGGGCGCTTGTGGCAGGCGCGCTGGAGGCCCGCCAGCAGCTTGTCCCGGTCGAACGGCTCCCGCTCGCCCGAGCTCTTGACCACGACCAGCGGCGTCTCCTCGACCCGCTCGTAGGTCGTGAAGCGCCGACCGCAGCCGAGGCACTCCCGGCGGCGCCGGATCGCGTCCTTGGTGTCCGGCACCCGGGATTCGACGACGCGGTGGTCGGGGTGGTCGCAGAACGGGCAGATCATCGAGAGAAACGCTAGTCCTGGTGTGCGGGGACCGGGCACGACGCTAGATAGGGCGTCCGAGGGCGATCCAAGCACGTGGGCCGACGGGGCGGAAGCCCCCCGGCCGGGGATGCGCACGTGCCTTTGTGCGCAAAGTGCGGGCAGAGCCGCGCGGCGTCCGGAGGGGGCCGCGGCCGGGCCTCAGTCCAGGAAGCGCACCCTGCTCGGGGGCCAGTACACGACCTCGGCCTGCCCGATCACGTTGTCCACGGGGACGAACGGATCCCTCGCCGGGTTGGGCTCCTCGGCCTCCCACAGGTGGGAGTCGCAGGACTGCCCGCGGTTGTCGCCGAGCACCAGGATGTGGTCCGCCGGCACCGGCGCGAACACCTTGTCGTCGTCGTTCGGTCGTGCGGAGCCCACCGCGAACGGCCGTCCGTTCACCAGCGTGGGGCCGTTGCGGCGGATCTCGACGCGGTCGCCCGGGATCCCGATGACCCGCTTCACGAACGGCACGCCCGGCGGGGAGTCGTTGCACGACCTGCGGGCCGCCTCCGTGGGCGTGAACACGATGATGTCGCCGCGCTGGATGTCGCGGAACCGGTAGATGAGGCGGTTCGCGATGATGCGGTCGTTGGGCCGGATGGTGGGGTCCATGGACGGCGTGGGGATCTCGTACGGCTTGGCGACCGCGCTCTGGATCACGAACGCCAGCCCGAAGGCCACCATCAGCGGCAGGACGAGCTCGCGGACGAAGCGGCGCACCTACCGCCCCCCGGCCCGGCGACGGCCGGCCGCCGCCGCCCCGCCCCCGAGCACGGCCACGCCCAGCACGGCGAGCACGATCCAGAGCAGGGTGTTCCCGCCGTCCCCGTCGTCCTCGGCGTCCAGCGCCTGGTCGCCCGCGGCGGCCGTCGCGCACTCGGCCTGGGCCGTCTCGATGACGTCGCGCGCCGCCCCGTACTGCTCCTGGTCGGAGCGCACCAGGTCCAGGGCGCCCTCGTACTCCGCGTCGGTGTAGCAGCGGTCCAGCACGCCGTTGTCGGCGTAGTCGGCCAGCACGTCCCGGGGGACGGCCATCGCCGCGGCCGCGAACACTAGGCTCGCGGCCAGCATGACGATGACCGCGATGGGGAAGCGACGAGGCAGGACGGCCGCCCGGTGAGGTCGGTGGGGGCGGAGCGCCCCGAGGGCGTCGCGGATGGTAGCCCCGCCCCCCGAGGCGGACAAGCGGTCCGGTCCCTGGCCGTCGCGGCCCTCGCGGTGTGGGCGGCGACCGCCCTGGCGGGCGGCGGCATGGACCTCGGGACCGGGTCGGCGGGGGCCGGCGCGCTCGGCGCCCTCGTGGCCGCGGGGCTCGCCCCGCTGGCCGCGGCGGCCCTCTGGTACGCCGGCGGCCGGGCGCTCGCCGGCGCGCCCGCCCGGCTCGCCCTCGCGGCGGCCACCGGCCTCGCCGTGTGGAGCGGACTGTCGATCCTGTGGGCGGTCGAGCCCTCCCTGGCGTGGCTGGCCACCGGCCGTCAGGCGGTGGCGCTGGCGGCGCTGGTGCTGGGTCTGGCGGCCGCCGCCGCGCTGCCGCGCGCGGCGGAGCGCTTCCCCGTCGCGCTCTCGGTGGCGGCGGCGCCGGCGGTGGCCGTCGCCCTCGCCACGGTCGCGCTGCCCGGCCTGCTGGTGGAGGACGGGGCGCGGGCCCGGCTGGAGGCGCCGGTCGGCTACCCGAACGCGCTGGCGCTGCTGGCGGCCGTGGCGCTGCCGGGCGCGCTGCTCGCCGGGGCCCGGCCCGGGGCCGGACCCGCCCTGCTCCGGGTCGCCGCCGCGGGCACGACGGCGCTGGTCGCCACCGTGGTGCTCACCCTGTCCCGCGGCGGCGTGGCGGCCGCGGCCGTCGCCGCGCTGCTGACCCTGGCCCTGATCCCGGGCGGCCGGCGGGGGCTGGCGACCCTGCTCGCCGGGCTGGCCGGGGCGGTGCCGGGGCTGATGTGGGCGCTGACGGCGCCGGGCCTCAGCGAGGACGGTCTGGACGCCTCGGCCCGCACGGGGGACGGCGCCGTGTTCGGCCTGCTGCTGGTCGGGGGGATGGCGGGCGCGGCCCTGCTGGCCGGGCCCGCCGCCGCCCGCCTCACTGCGGGTCCCGGGCGCGCGCTGCGCCGGGCGGCCCTCGCGGGGGCGCTGCTCGCCGCCCTCGCGCCGGCGGCCGTGCTCGCGACGGACGCCGGCGACCTGCTCGACTGCGGGCGGTCCGCGGTCGGCAACGCCAGCGACCGCCTGGTCCAGCTCGACGCCAACCAGCGCGGGGCGTGGTGGTGCGAGGCCGGCCGCGCCTGGCGCGACGCCCCCGTCGCCGGTCACGGCGCCGGGTCCTTCCCCGTCACGCAGCGCCGGTTCCGGCGTGACGCGCAGGACGTGCTGCTCACGCGCGACCCCCACCAGATGTGGCTGGCGCCCCTCGCCGCGCTCGGCCTGGTGGGGCTCGCGCTCACCGCCCTGCTGTGGGGCGCCCTCGCGTGGGCCGTCGTCCGCATCGGCGCCGGGGCGGCGGCGGGCCCGGTCGCGGTCGTCGCGGCCGCGCTGGTGCAGGCGCAGACCGACTGGGTGATCCAGTGGCCCGCCCTGGCCGTGCCGGTGGCCGCCGCCGCCGGGATCCTGCTGCACGCCGCCGCCCGGCCCCCGGCGTCCCCGGCACCGTCCGCCGCGCCCCGGCGCCGGAGCCCGGCGCTGGCCGCCGCCCTCGCCGCGGCGGGGCTCGCGGTGCCGCTCACGGCGGCCCTGCCCCTGTTGTCCCAGCACGCGGTGCAGAGGGGCCGTGACGCGCTGGCCGCCGGAGACCTGCGCGGTGCCCTCGACGACGCCGGGCGGGCGAGGAGCCTGAACCCCCTGGCGCTGGACCCGCTGTTCCTGCGGGCGCGCGTGTTCGCCGCCGCCGGCGACCCGCGGCGCCAGAGGGAGGCGTTGCGGCGGGCGACGGAGGTGCAGCCCGACAACCCCGCGTCATGGCGGCGCCTGGCGCTCGCCCTGGACGAGGCCCCGGGCGCGCGGCGCGCCTGGATTCAGGTGCATCTGCTGGATCCCTACGCGGCGGACGCGCGGGCTGCGCTGGGGATCCCGCCTCCGGGCAGCGTGCCGCCCGACGTCGCCCGGCGGGGCTAGGGCCGCGGGCCGGTGAGCCCGCCGCTGACCGCGACGCGTGCGCCGCGGGCGGGCCCGAGGCGGCGGCGCAGGCGGGGCACCAGGCTCGCCGCCTCCCACACGATGCGCCGGCTCATCTTCGACGAGCCCCGGGTGCGCTCGGTGAAGGTGATGGGCACCTCGCGGACGCGGAAGCCCAGCAGCAGCGCCCGGTAGGTCATCTCGACCTGGAAGCCGTACCCCGCGGCGGTGACCTGATCCAGCGGGATCTCCTCGAGCACCGCGCGGCGGAAGCACTTGAAGCCTCCGGTGAGGTCGTTCACGGGCACGCCGAGGACGGCCCGCGCGTACAGGCAGCCGCCCCGGCTGATCGCGCGGCGCAGCAGCCCCCAGCGCGTGACCCCGCCGCCGGGGACGTAGCGGCTGCCGAGGACCAGGTCGGCGTCGCTGGCGGCCAGCAGCAGCGAGGGCAGCGCCCGCGGGTCGTGGGAGAAGTCGCAGTCCATCTCCACCACGAGCGCGGCGCCCGCCGCGAGCGCCCGCCGGAAGCCCGCGCGGTAGGCGGGGCCGATGCCCTCCTTGCGCGTGCGGCGCAGCACCTCCACCCGGCCGTCGCGGGCCGCGACCCGTGCCGCCAGGTCCGCCGTGCCGTCGGGGGAGCCGTCGTCCACGACCAGCACGTGGCCGTCGATGGCGGCCTCGTCGAACAGCGCCAGCAGGGCCGCCAGCATGGGCTCGACGTTCTCGGCCTCGTCGTAGGTGGGCAGCACCACCCAGACCGGGCCCTCCGGGGCCGTCACCCCCCGTCCCCGAGGGCGACGCCGAAGAGGTGCTCGCGGGGGGCCCCCGGCGGGCCCGCCAGCACGCGCACCGCCAGCACCCGGGCGCCGGCCCGCGGCGCCGGCGTGATCTCGGCGGCCGCCTCCAGCCAGCCGTCGCGGCCGTCGTCGAACACGGGGCTGACCCGGTAGGGCGCGCCGCGGTCGTCCCAGGCCTCGATGCGCTCCACGGAGGGTGGGCCGCCCTCGCCCGCCAGGGCCGCGAGGCTCAGCACGGCGCGGTCCACGTACCGCTCCAGCGACCAGAGGCACACGGCGCCGGCCCCGGCGAACCGGGCCTGCCCGACGGGGACCCGGTCCACCCAGGCCGTCAGGGCGCGGGCCGGGATGCGGACCCCCGGGGGCGGCGGCGCGCCCGCGGCGCGCGGGGGCGGCGGGGCGGCGGTCGCGGGCGGGCGCAGGTCCACGCGCAGCGCCCAGGGGCCGCCCGTGAGCGGCCGCACCACGGGCGTGCCGCCGCGTGCCACCGAGACCCGCTGCAGCGCCGTCACCGTGACCTCCAGCGCGCGCGCCTCCGGCGGCACCGCCGGCGTCAGCCAGGCCGTCGTCTGCAGCGACCCCAGGCCGGCGACGCGGGAGCACGGCGTGGCGGCGTACACGGTCCCGCGGTCGTCGACCACGCGCAGCGCCGCCGCCACGTCCAGCCGCAGCATCCCGGGGACCTCGGCGAGCACCAGGATCCCGAGCGCCGCGCCCTCGGCGTGGTGCTCCAGCGCCAGCGCGCACACCAGCACGCCCTCGCCGCGCGCCTCGGCGTCGGTGGGGACGACGCCGCCGAAGCCCTGCCGCACGCGGGGCGCGGGGCCGGGCGGGGCACCCGCGGTGAGCGCGGGCGGGGGGTCGGTGCGGCGGCGCACGCGGACACCGTACCGGCCGGCCGACGGAGGGGCGGCCCGCAGGGCGTCAGCCGCGCGGCATGGCCTCCAGGTGCCCGCGCACCAGCGCGGCGACGGCGGCGGGGTCCTCCATCGGGCTCATGTGGCCCGCCCCGGGGACCACCGCGAGGCGGGCGCCGGGGATGGCGGCGGCCAGGTCCCGCGCCGCCGCAGGGGGCGTCGGCGCGTCGTGCTCGCCCACCACGACGAGCGTGGGCACCTGCACGGCGGGCAGGTCCGGCCGGCGGTCGGGACGGCCCGCCAGTGCGTGCAGCGCCGCCGCGACCGCCGCGGGCGACTGGGCCGCGGCCAGGTCGCGGAGGGCCCGCCGGACCGCGGGGGGCGCGTCCGGTGCGACCAGCCGCGGCAGGAGGGCGTCGAGCACCGGGTCGAGGCCCTCGGCCGCGATCCGGGCGACGGTCGCCATGCGGCCTGCGCGCGTGGCCTCGTCGTCGGCCTCGCCCCGGGTGTCGATGAGGACGAGCCCCTCCACCCGCTGGGGGTGCGCGGCCGCGAGCGCGAGGGCGCAGTAGCCCCCCATGGACGCACCCGCCACGGCGGCGCGCCCGCCGGGCGCCTCGGCGGCAATGGTCTCCGCCACCTCGTCGGCCCAGCCGGCGATCGTCCACCCGTCCCGCGGCGGGGCCGCGCCGAAGCCGGGGGCCTCGGGACGCAGCACCGGGCGGTCGCCGACGCCGGCCGCCAGCAGCGGGTCCCAGAAGCGGGCGTTCACCGGGAAGGGATGCAGCAGGACCAGGGGGGTTTCCGCGGCCACGGGGCGGAGATTAGGACGCCCGCCGGCGTCGTGCACGGGGGGCTCCGGCGCCGGTGGCGGGCGGTTTGACAGGTCGTTGCCGTGAGCATAGATTCACCGGTAAAAGACATACCCCTCTAGGTATTTGTGAGGAGTGGCACGAGTGCCGTCGCTTCCCCCCGCCATCGACCTGCACGTCCACGACCGCGGCTCCGGCGCGCTCGTGGTCGGCCTCCACGACCTGGCCGCCGACGGCATGCGCATGCAGGCGCTGCTCGGGCCGCTCGTGCGCCGCGGACACCGCGTGGTGACACCGGACCTACGGGGGCACGGCCGGTCGCCCTCGCCGAACGGCCCCTGGAGCATCGACGACGTCGCCTCGGACGTGGCGCGGGTCGTGGCCTCCCGCGGCGCCCCCGCCATCGTGGTGGGGCAGGGACTCGGCGCCGCCGCCGCGGTCGCCATGGCGCTCGGACACCCGGGCCTGGTGGGCGGCCTCGTGCTGTCGGGCCTCACGCCGCGCGCCGAGGAGCCGGACACCCAGGACCGCTGGATGCGCGTCGCCCGCGCGCTGCGCGAGCGGGACCAGGAGGGCGTCGCCCTGGCCGCTGAGGCCATGGCCGCGCGCCCCGACTGGCGCGGGGCGCTGCCCCAGCTCGACGCGCCGGCCATCGTGCTGGCGGGCGCCCGCGACCGCGCGGCCCCGCCCGACGCGCAGCGGGACCTCGCCGTGTGGATACGCCGCGCGCGGCTCACGGTGGTGGACGCGGGGCACGACGTCATGGGCCAGCGCCCGGACCTGGTGCTCGAGGCCGTGCTCCGCCTGGAGTCGGCCGACCGCGAGGCGGTCGCGGCCTAGCGGTCCGCTCCCGGCCGCCGACGGGCGGCCGGGGCGTCACCGCCGGGGGCGCCCGTTGCGGCGCCCCGGCGCGCGCGCATACGGTCGCGGCACGCCCCCGTGCCCGGAGGTCCCGCGTGCCCGCTCAGCGCCCCGCCACGTCCCGGATCGCCGCGTCGGCGATCGCCGCCTTCGCCGCCGGCGCCGCCCTGGCGGCGGTGGCCCCGGGCGAGGCCGAGGCGGCCTCGCCCCCGGCCGTGTCGGCCACGCCGCCCGTGATGCGCGTCGTCGGCGGGGTCGCCGCCCCGCTGGTGCGCGTCCGGGTGACGCGCCCGCGCGTGAGCGTGCGGAGGGCGCGGCACGTGCGGACGGAGACCTGGCTCGAGGTGTGCGCCGCGGCCGCCTGCGTGCGCGAGCCGCTCGCCGCCCGGCCCCCGTTCGCGCTGCGCATCGAGCCCCGCCACGCGGGCACCGCCCTGCGCCTGGCCGTGCGCATCGAGGCCCGCGGGGCCGGCGGGCGCTACCGGGGGGTGACCGTGCACAGCGCGCCGCTCCGGGTGCTGTCGCTCGCCGACCTCGCGCGGGCCGCGCCGGCCCCGTGGCGGAGGCCGGTGGTCCGGCACGTGCCGGCGCCCGCCGCCGACGCCGTGCGGCTGCAGTGGATCGCGTTCCAGTACGGCGGCCACGCCGAGGTGCAGGCCCTCCTGACGGGCGCGGGGGGGTGGGCCCCGCGCGCCGTCGCGATCGCCGGCGGACGCGCGGGACTGCGCTCCTCGGAACGCGCCCGCATCGCGCGGTGGATGGAGTGCGGCATGCGCGCCGCGGCCGGCGGTGCGGAGGCGGACGTGCGCGCCGCCCTCGACGCCCTCGCCGCCCGGCGGCGCGTCGGGTACGTCAGCGCCCGCGCGCTGCTCCGCGACCTCGGCGCCGAGCGCGTGGCGGACGGGGTACGTCGCTGGAGCCTCGGCGACCGCACCCTCCATCCCCTGCCCCCCGGCGTGGCCGCCGCGTGGGCGTCCCGATGGCCGCGGGTGCGGGCCGACCTGCGCCGGCTGCCGGCCGCGGGCTGCCCCGTGTAGGGGCGGCCCGCGGCGCGGATGCTAGGCGACCCCGGCCGGCACCAGGCGCTCGGCCAGCGCGAGCGGGTCGCCGCCGGTGCGCAGCGCCACCCGCACGCGGAAGGGCCGGCGGGCGTCGCCGACGGGCTCCAGCGCGGGCGGCTCGCCCTCGTTCAGGGGCGCGAGCGCGGCCGCGAGGGCCGGCCCGTAGGCGGCGAGGGTGTCCGGGGTGTTGGGGGCGCGGAGCCGGTCGAGGAAGAGGATCTCCACCTCGTCCGTCCGGATCCGGGCGCCCTCGCCGACCCCGTCGGGGCCCGCGAGCAGCGCGGCCGTCCGCAGGGCGTCGGCCACCACGGCGGCCACGCGGGCGGTGACGTCACCCTCCAGCCCGCGCTTGCCCACCGAGAGGACGCCCGGGCGCCCGTCGGCTTCGTCGAGGGCGCGGTCCCAGTGGTGGCCGATCAGCATCACGCCGGGTCCGTCCGGCACGTGCGAGTAGTCGGCCACGTCGATGGTGAGCCCCGGCAGCAGGTCGCCCCGCTGGATCCAGGTGTGGAACAGCGGGATGAGCCCCTGGGTGTCCACCCCGGAGGGGTCCCTCAGGGGGAACTTCGCGGCGATGCGGTGCAGGTTCTCGTCGGGCATCTCGCTCCCCCCTAGACCGTCGCGCCCTGGGCGCCGGCCTGACGGATCTCGTAGGCGTGGACGGCGTCGATGAACAGCTGGGCCTCGTCGGCCAGGATCCGGACCTGGTCCGGCTCCGGGTCGGCGGCCGGGCCCGACTCGTGGCGCGCGAACAGCGGGCGGGCGAACGCCCCCTTGGCGAACCGGTCGAAGAAGCGCTCGGTGTCGTAGAAGCGCTCCTTGAACTCGCGGACGACCACGTCCGGGTCGTTGGGCGCGTCCCACCACTCGGTGCGGACCAGGGCCCACGCGGCCAGCAGCATCGAGCGGTAGGCCAGCTCGTCGGCCTTGCGGAGGTCGCCCTCCTCCAGCGCCACCTGGGCCTCGAAGGCCTCGGCCTCGGCGACGGTGATGTCGAGCTCCGTGCTGGAGATGACCTCGCCGGCGCACTCGCCGACCCCGATGTCGCCCACCGAGTACTCGCGCCCGTCGCTCCAGTCGACGTAGAACGACCGGTCCTCCTCGCGGGAGGGCACGGGCTTGAGATCGGCCAGCAGGGCGCCCAGCTCCTTCTTGCCCAGGCGCGCGATCCAGTCCTGGAACGACTCACCCGGGGCACGGTCGGCCGCGAAGCGGGTGGTGATCGTCTCCACCACCTCGGGGATGCGCTTGGACGGGATGGCGCCCACGGGCATGCCGTAGGAGCCCGCGTTCTCGCGCCAGCGTCCGCCGAGCACCACCTGGAAGTGGGGCACGGTGTAGCCGTTCACCTTGCGGCTGTTGCCGAAGAAGCCGAGGTCGGCGACGTGGTGCTGGCCGCAGGAGTTGAAGCAGCCCGAGACCTTGATCCGCAGGCCCTCCACGGCCTCGTCGGCGGTGAAGGCCGCGCCCGCCAGCCGCTTGCGCAGCTCGCCGGCGAGACCGCGCGAGGAGGCGATCCCGAGCTTGCAGGTGTCGGTGCCGGGGCACGACGTGATGTCGAGGATCGTCCCGGCGCCGGGGGCGGCCAGGTCGATCTCCCGGAGGCGGCTGTAGAGCGCGGGCAGGTCGGCCTCGCTGACGTACCGCAGCACGATGTTCTGCTCGACCGTGGTGCGGATGTTGTCGCCCACGAACTCGCGGGCGATGTCGGCCAGCAGGCGGGCCTGCTCGGAGGTGAGGTCACCGAGCGGGAGGGCGACGGTGGCGACGGCGTAGCCGGGCTGCCGCTGCCGGTAGACGTTGGTGCGCGCCCACTCGGCGTAGCCCTCCGGCAGCGCCGCGCCGTTGAGGGCGACCGGCTGCCGCACGGGCGCGTCGGCCCAGGCCTCGGCCTCGGGCAGGTAGGAGGTCCACCGCGCGTCGTGCGGCAGGATCGCGCGCTCCTCGTCCACCAGCCGGCGGAACTCCTCCGCGCCGAGCTTGGCGATCAGGAACTTGATCCGGGCCCGGTTGCGGTTGCGCTTCTCGCCGAGGCGGCCGTAGACGCGGCCGATCGCCTGCGCGAGCGGCAGCAGCTCCTCGACGGGGACGAACTCGTAGAGCAGCTTCGCCTGGTACGGGGTGGTGCCGAGCCCGCCGCCGATCCACAGGGAGAAGCCGCGAACGCCGTCGCGGACCTCCGCGATCGCGCCGAAGTCATGCATCATCACCAGCCCGCAGGCCTCGGTCTGGCAGCCGGAGAAGGCGATCTTGAACTTGCGGCCAAAGTCCTGGCAGTCCGGGTGGCCGAGCAGGAAGCGGAAGAGCGCGTCGGCGTAGGGACTCACGTCGAACGCCTCGGTGTGGCACACGCCGGCGAGCGGGCAGCCGGTGATGTTGCGCACGCCGTTGCCGCAGGCCTCGCGGGTGGTGATGCCCACCGCCCCGAGGCGCCGCATCACGGTGACGGTGTCCTCGAGGTGGATGTAGTGCAGCTGCACGTCCTGCCGGGTGGTGATGTGCAGGATCGCGTCGGAGTGCTCCTCGGCGCACTCCGCCATGACCTCCAGCTGCTCCGGGGAGACGCCGCCGTAGGGCAGCTTGATGCGGAGCATGCCCGGCGCGTCCCACAGGGTCTCGGGGCCCTTGGTGAGGTCGAGCGGGTACTCGAGGCGCTTCTGCGACACGCCGTCGTGGCGCAGGCCGTTGTCGTAGCGCTGGCCGTACGCGCCCCGGCGGAGCCGCGTCTCGGCGAACACCCGCTCGTCGATGCGCCCCTGGCGGCGGAGCTCGAGCTGCGCCTCGAAGGCGTCGATCTCCTCGCCCAGGTCGGCGGGCATCCGCTCGGCCAGGTGGTCCCTCCAGTTGGCGGCGCTGCTCATGGGGTGGCGGCTCTCCCGGTGACGTTTCCTGTCGTCGCGCGGGGGTCCGCACCGCGCGACGCGGGAAATTACCAGATCTCCGCCGACTTTCGTCTATTTACCCGCGGAGGCCCGCGGACGGCGCCTAGGAGGCGTCGTCCTCCTCACCGGCCTCGAGCTCGCCGTGGGCGATCTGCGCCAGTGCGCGCACCACCTGCACGCTCATGCCGTCGGAGATCGCCACCTGCACCTGGCTCCCCTCCGGGTCGATCACCGTGAGCGACCAGAACGGCACGATCCCCTGCGGCCCGGCGTGCGGCGGGGTCACCTCCAGCGACACCAGCGCCGGGGACATCACCAGGGTGAGGCCGGGCAGGAAGGCGCCCTGCGGCTGCCAGTCGATGCGGGGGATGTCGCCGCGGCTCGACTCGGCCTGCGTGAAGGCGTTCATCACGCCCTCGGCGGCCTGGCGCGACACGGGGATGTTCAGGGCGATCTGCGGGCCGCCGTTGAAGACCAGGGCCGCGACCGGGAGCTCGCTCGGGTCCGGGACCTCGTCGGGACCCATCTGATCACGGATGGCGTCCATGTCGACCTCGACGGGCTGCACGCCGAAGTTCGTTGCCTGGAAGGAGATCTGCTGGACCATGGGCTCTTTTCGGATCGGGCACTGGTAGCGTGGGGCGGATGGCACGTCGCGCGTCCGCGGACGGATGTGCCGCGGCGGATGCCTGGTCGCCGGCGCCCCACGCGGCGATGTCGCCGGGCATTCTCACACGTCGGCACGGGGGCCGGGCATCTGAGGGCGCGGCGCCCGGCGCGGGATGCCGGCCGTCCCCGCACGGCCGTCACCCCGTGCTGGCCCCGATCGGCGGGCGCGTCCTGCGGGCGGCCGACCCGCACACCGTGGTCACGGGGCCGGCGGTGTGGGACCACCTCGCCGGGCGCGCGCTGGACGGGGCGGGCACGGACGGCGACTGGCTGGTCGCGCTGCTCGCCTACGACCTCGCCGGCACCGTGGAGCGCCTGCCGCCGCCGCTCCCCGATCCCGGCGGCCCGCCCGTCGCCTGGCTGGGCCGGTACCGCGAGGTGGAACTCGGGGAGCCGCCCGCGCGCCCGGGGGCCGGGGCACCGCCCGCCGCCGCCCCGGGGCCGGTCACGTCCTCCCTGCCGCCCGAGGCCTACCGGGAGCGCGTGGAGCGGATCCGCGAGCTCATCCGGCGGGGCGACTGCTACCAGGTCAACCTCGTGCAGCGGCTCTGCGCCCCGTGGGACGGCGACGTGGACGGGTTCGCCCGCCGGCTGTGGGCGGCCGCCGGGCCCGCCTCGCACCGGGCGCGGCTCACGCTCGACGAGGGCGTGCTGGTGTCGGCCTCGCCGGAGCGGCTGGTGGCGGCGGCCGGCGGGCGGGCGTGGAGCGAGCCGATCAAGGGCACGGCGCCGCCCGGCGGGGCGGCGGCGCTGGCCAGGAGCCCCAAGGACCGCGCCGAGCACGTGATGATCGTGGACCTGGTGCGCAACGACCTGGGCCGCGTGGCGGTGCCGGGCGGCGTGACCGTGCCCCGTCTGATGGCGCCGCTGCGGACGGCGTACGCGGACCACCTGGTCTCCCGGGTGGCGGCGGACCTGCGCCCGGGCACGACCGCCGCCGACCTGCTGCGCGCCGTGTTCCCCGGCGGCTCGGTGACCGGGTGCCCCAAGGTGCGGGCCATGGAGGTGATCCGCGAGCTGGAGCCCGTGGGGCGGGGCCCGGCCTTCGGGAGCCTGGTGGTGGTGGCGCCCGACGGCACCCTGGAGGCGTCCGTGCTGATCCGCACCGCGTGGCTCACGGGCGCCGAGGCCCGCTACTGGAGCGGGGGCGCGGTCACCTGGGACTCCGACCCGGCCGCCGAACACGCCGAGGCGATGGCGAAGGCGGCCCCCTTCCTGGCGGCCCTGGCGTGAGGTGGGTCCGCCTGGGGGGGCGGCCGGTCGAGCCGGACCGGGCCCGCCTGCCGCTGGACGACCCCCTGGTGCGCGCGGGCGACGGCCTCATCGAGACGATGCGCGCGCGGCGGGGGATCGTGTTCCGCCGCGCCGCGCACCTGGACCGCATGGAGGGGTCCGCCCGGGCGCTGGAGCTGACGGTGCCGCCGCGCGAGACGTGGGAGCGCGAGCTGGACGCGCTGCTGCGCGACGCGGGCGAGGCGGCCTCCGGCGACCTGCGGGTGCGCCTGTGCGTGAGCGCCGCGCCGACGCTCTGGGCCGAGGCCGTGGTGGCCGACCCGCTCCCCGACGATCCGGCACCCGTCCGCGCCGTCGCACTGCCGGGCACCTGGCATCCGGACGACGCGCTGGCCGTGCACAAGACCGCCAGCCGGGCCCGCTGGGAGCACGCCCAGCGGCGGGCGCGGGCACTCGGCGCCGACACGGCGCTCATGCTCGACGCCCACGGGCGCCTGGGCGAGGCGCCGGTCGCCGCCGTGGTGGCGCACGTGGAGGGCGGCTGGGCGACCGCGCCGGCGCGCGGGCTGCTGCCGGGGATCGGCCGCGCGGCCCTGATGGAGCTGGCCCCCGTCCGGGAGGAGCTGCTCGACCGCGCCCGCTGGGTCGCCGCGGACGAGATCGTGCTGGTGAGCGCCGTCGCGGGCGTCCGGGCGGTGGTGGCGGTGGACGACCGCCCGGTGGGCGCGGGGGTGCCGGGGCGGGCGGGCACCGCGCTGGCCCACGCCTACCGCCGGCTGGTGCAGCGGGAGACCGGCGGCGCCTAGCGCTTGGCGCGCGACTCCTTCGCCATCGGCGTGGGGACCCTCCTGCCCAGCAGGCGCATCGCCTTGAGGCCGAGCGACAGCTTCTCGCGGTCGTCCGTCCGGCCGATGTCGAGGCCCGACAGCTCGGCGATGCGGTCGAGCCGGTAGCGCACCGTGTGGCGGTGCGTGAACAGGGTGCTGGCGGTGGCCGCCAGGTTGCAGTCGAACTCCAGGTAGGTCGCGAGCGTGGCAACCAGCTCGGTCTGGTACTGCTCGTCGTAGCGCACCAGCGGCCCCAGGGTGCCGTCGTAGAAGCCCGCGAGCTCGTCGGGGCGGTCGGCGAAGATCTGGAACAGCAGCTTGTAGGTGCCGGTCTCCTCGAAGGTGACCACGTCGCCGACGCGGCCCAGGCGCTCCCCGATCGACAGCGCCAGGCGCGCCTCCTCCAGGGCCGCCCCCAGCCGCTCCGGTTCCGGGGTGAAGCGCGAGATCGCCAGGGTCAGCGCGAGCCCGGGGACGGTCTCGCGCGTGGCGGCGATCAGGCGGCCGGACAGCGTCTGGGCGCGCCGCTCGATCTCGTCGCGCGCCAGGCCCTCCGGCTCGCGCGGGCCGGGCAGCAGCACCAGCAGCCGCCCCTCGTCCCAGTCCACCAGCGCGCGCGGCCAGTGCATGTCGAGCACCGCCCGCACCTGCTGCAGGAAGCGGCGCGCCAGCCGCTCGTCGGTGATGACGCGCCCCTGGTCGTGGGGGTCCTCCAGCTTGCCCAGCATCGCCACCGCGCCGGGGGCGAGGTCGGCGCCCAGGTGGCGCGCCCGCCGCACCAGCGACTCGCGGCTCACCGCCTCGCCGGCCATCAGCTCGCGGATCAGGTCGCCGCGCAGCTGCGACTCGGTGAGGGTGCGCACCTCCTGGCGCCCCCACTCCACCGCGCAGGCCTCGGCCATCTCGCGCAGCACCGCGACCTGGCCCACCGTGAGCGGCGGGGGGAGCCAGGCGACCACCACCGACACGGGCCGGTCGCCGCGGCCGGGCACCAGCATCCGCGCCAGGTCGGCGGGGGCGTCGTGGAAGAAGGGGCCGAGCACGGAGGCCGGGCCGTGCCCGCGCGCGTCGCGCACCGCCTCCTCCAGCGCGCGCAGCTGGTCCGCATCGGCGCCCGCGTCGGCCAGCACGTCGAGGTGGTCGTCGAGGATCGCGACCGGGGCGCCGATCAGGTCGCGGCAGGCGCCGGCCAGCCCTGTGAAGCCCCGCCCCTCCACCAGCGGCAGGCGCAGCGCCACGCGGGCGCGCTCGCCGGCCCGGCGCCCGCGGCGGGCGCCCAGCAGCTCGGACAGGTCGTCGGCCACGGCCGACCACGCCGTCTGGGGCGGGATCACCAGCACGGGCACGGGGTAGCCGGCGGGCGGCGGCTGCCGGCAGACCACCGCCGCGACCCCGGCGGGCGGCACGTCGGGCGGGGGCCCGTCGCCCAGCAGCAGGTCGCCCTCCTCAGCGACGTCGCCGCCCACGGGGCGCACCCCGCGCAGCGCGGCCGACAGGTCGGCGCCCGGGGGGTGCACGTCGCAGCCCGCGAGGGAGGGCATGTCCCGGAGGTCGGCGAGGCTGGGGTGGCGCACCGCGGGGCCCGCGTGGCGGGGGTCGATGCGCAGGTCTCGGCTGGTCACGGGCCCCAGGATGGGTGGCGTCGCGGGGCGAATCAAGGCGCGGGCGCGGCGGGGGGGTACGCTCTAGCCCCAGGGACCACCGAACAGGGGCACGGTTTGTCCCCATGGCGCAACAGCGGGCCGGCGGCGCGGCGTAGACGACTCCCGGGGCTCCTCCAGGTGACCTCGGACCGTGCGGGGGAGCGCCTTTGTCCTCAGGGCCAACACCGCGCGGGCGGCTTTGTCCCCCCGGCGAAGTCCCTGCTCGCCGCCGGGGTCCTATCCTCCGTGAGCCTCGGACGGCACCGCGAGGGCGCGGCCGGCGAGCGCGGAGGACCGGCGTGCGCCGGCGCAGCGTCTTGATCCCAGGAGGGACTCCGACCCGATGAGCAGAATCCGTACCGCGAACGTGGCGGCCGCCCAGTGGACGCCCAACGGCAACGGGCACGGCCCGGCGGCGACGCGCGACCCGTTGTCCGACGTCGGGGCCGAGTTCGGCGCCGACGTGTTCGGCCCGCAGGAGCAGCGCCGCCGGCTGCCGCGGGACGTCTTCCGCGCGCTCCAGCGGACGCTGGACCAGGGCGAGGAGCTGGACGCGTCGATCGCGGACGCGGTCGCCAGCGCGATGAAGGAGTGGGCGCTCGAGAACGGCGCGACCCACTACACGCACTGGTTCCAGCCGCTGACGAACTCCACCGCGGAGAAGCACGACTCGTTCTTCAACCCGATCGGTGACGGCACCGCGCTGGCGACCTTCTCCGGCAAGGAGCTCATCCAGGGCGAGCCGGACGCCTCGAGCTTCCCCACCGGCGGCATCCGCGCCACCTTCGAGGCCCGCGGCTACACCGCCTGGGACCCCACCTCGCCGGCGTTCCTGTCGCGGAACCCCAACGGGACGACCCTGTGCATCCCCACCGCGTTCACCTCGTGGACCGGTGAGGCGCTCGACCACAAGATCCCGCTCCTGCGGTCGATGGAGGCGCTCAACAAGGCGGCGCTCCGGGCGCTGCGGCTGTTCGGGGACGAGGCCGCCACGCGCGTGTCGACCACGATGGGCCCCGAGCAGGAGTACTTCCTGATCGACAAGAGCTACTACTACCAGCGGCCCGACCTGATCAACACGGGGCGGACGCTGTTCGGCGCCAAGCCCCCCAAGGGCCACGAGCTGGACGACCACTACTTCGGGACCATCCCGGAGCGCGTGCTCGCCTACATGCTCGACGTCGAGAGCCAGCTGATGCGGCTGGGCGTGCCGATCAAGACCCGGCACAACGAGGTGGCCCCCGGCCAGTACGAGATCGCGCCGGTGTACGAGACCACGAACCTCGGGTGCGACCACCAGCAGCTGCTGATGACCACCCTGCGCAATGTGGCCCCCAAGTACGGCCTCGTCTGCCTGCTGCACGAGAAGCCGTTCTTCGGCGTGAACGGCTCGGGCAAGCACAACAACTGGTCGATGGGCACCGACACCGGGCAGAACCTGCTGGAGCCCGGGGACACGCCGCACGAGAACCTGCAGTTCCTGTTCTTCGCCGCCGCCGTGATCCAGGCCGTCGACCGGCACCAGGGCCTGCTGCGGGCCTCGGTCGCCACGGCCGGCCAGGACCACCGCCTGGGGGCCAACGAGGCGCCGCCCGCGATCATCTCGATCTTCCTGGGCGAGCAGCTCGAGCGGGTGTTCGAGGGCTTCGCCAAGGGCGAGATCTACGTCTCGCCGGCCGGCGAGTTCATGGGCCTCGGCTCCCCCGTGCTGCCGCGGCTCCCCAAGGACTCGGGCGACCGCAACCGCACCAGCCCGTTCGCCTTCACGGGCAACAAGTTCGAGTTCCGCGCGCTGGGCTCGAGCATGTCGCCGACGTTCCCGAACACCGTGCTCAACACGATCGTGGCCGAGGCCGTCGACTCCCTCTCGGAGGACCTCGAGGCCGCGACCCGGTCCGGCAAGACCGTGGACGAGGCCGTGGCCGACATCGTGGGCGAGGCGTACCGCCGCAGCTCGCGGATCGTGTTCGGCGGGGACGGCTACTCGGAGGAGTGGCACCAGGAGGCCGCCGAGCGGGGTCTGCTGAACCTGCGGACCACCCCCGAGGCCCTGCCGCAGATCGTGGCCGAGCAGACCGAGTCGACGTTCTCGAACTACGGCGTCCTCAACGGCCGCGAGCTGCACGCCCGCTACGACGTGCTCCTGGAGCAGTACATCGCGCACGTGAACATCGAGGCCGAGACGGCCGCCGACATCGCGCGCACGATGCTGCTGCCCGCGGCCCTGCGGTACCTGGAGATCATCGACGACTCGGGGGTCGAGTCGCTGATGGACGACGTCAAGCCGCTGACGGAGGAGTTCGTCGCCGCCATCCGGCACCTCGCCGAGGTGAACGAGGTGCACCCGGACGGCGGGATGGAGGAGGCGCTCTACATGCGCGACACGGTCATCCCCGCGATGACCGAGGTGCGGCGGATCGCCGACAAGCTGGAGCGGATCGTGGCCGACGACCTGTGGCCGCTGCCGAAGTACTCGGAGATCCTCTTCATCCGCTGAGCACGGCCGGCGCACGCCGGCGCACGCCGGGGCACCCGCCCCCACGTCACCCCCGCGAGGGGCCGCCCACCGGCGGCCCCTCGGTCGTTCGGGGCCCGGCCGGCGGCGGCCGCCCCCGGTCGTTCGGTGCCGCCCGGCGGGGCCCCTCGGCCGTTCGGGGCCGGCCGGCGCGCCCCTCGGTCGTTCGGGGCCGGCCGGCGCCTGGGGCGAGCGGCCCATGCCGCGGCGCGCGGCCCCGGCGTCCCGGCGGCGGGCGGGGTTAGGGTCCGCACGGCGGCCCTCGCCGCACCACCACCACGGGCAGGAGCGACATGACGCACGAGGAGGTCCTGCAGGTCGTCGCCGAGCGCGACGTCAAGTTCATCCGCCTGTGGTTCTCCGACATCCTCGGGCGGCTGAAGAGCGTCGCCATCCCCGTGGAGGAGTTGCCCGCCACCCTCGAGCGCGGCATCCGCTTCGACGGCTCGTCCGTGACCGGCTTCAACCCGGTGGAGGAGTCGGACATGGTCGCCATGCCCGACACGGGCACCTTCACGGTGCTGCCCTACCGGCCCCAGGAGCAGGCCGTCGCGCGGATGATCTGCGACGTCCGCACGCCGCTCGGCGACCCCTACGAGGGCGACCCGCGGTACGTGCTGCGCCGCGCGGAGGCCCGGGCGCGCGCGCTCGGCTTCGACGAGTTCCACGTCGCGCCCGACATGGAGTTCTTCTACTTCCGCGACTCCCGCTCCACCGAGCCGCTGGACGAGGGCGGCTACTTCGACCTGACCACGCTGGACGCGGCCAGCGACGTGCGCCGCGCCACCGTCCTCGCGCTGGAGCAGGTGGGCATCGACGTGGCCTACTCCCACCACGAGAGCGGACCGTCGCAGCACGAGATCGACATCCGCGGCGCCGGCGCCCTGCGCATGGCCGACCAGGTCATGACGTACCGCACGGTGGTCAAGGAGATCGCCCACCAGCACGGCTGGTACGCCACCTTCATGCCCAAGCCGATCTACGGCCGCAACGGCTCGGGCATGCACACCAACTTCCTGCTGATGCGCGGGGGCGCCAACGCCTTCCACGACCCCTCGGACGAGCTGCTGCTCAGCGAGGACGGCAAGCGCTTCGTCGCCGGCGTCCTGCGCCACGCGCGCGAGATCTGCTGCGTGATGGCGCAGTGGGTCAACTCGTACAAGCGCCTGGTCCCCGGCTACGAGGCGCCCGTCTACGTGGGCTGGAGCCGGCGCAACCGGTCGGCGATCGTGCGGCTCCCCGGGCACCAGGAGGAGGGCGAGGCCTCCGCGCGGCCCGAGCTGCGCTGCCCCGACCCGGCCTGCAACCCCTACCTCACCTTCGCGGCGATCCTGCACGCCGGGCTGGAGGGCATCGAGCACGGCTACGAGCTTCCGCCGGCGATGGAGACGAACCTCTACCACCTCACCCACGAGGAGCGGCTGCGCGCCGGCGTCGAGGCGCTGCCCACCACCCTCGGCGAGGCGATCGAGCTCGGCGCCGCCAGCGAGGTGCTGCTGAAGGCCTTCGGCGAGCACATCCACTCGCGGCTGGTGGAGATCAAGCGCGCCGAGTGGGACGAGTACAACGCCCAGGTGACCCCCTTCGAGATCGCCCGGCACCTGCCGCTGCTCTAGCGGGCATCGGCACGTCCGCTGCCCGGGTCCGGCGGGGGGTCGGCCGCAGCGCGGTCGGACGCCCGGCAGCTCCGCGCGGCGTGGCCGGAAGCCCCGCAGGCGGCGTGGGCGGCGCGCGCGGCGACCGGCGTGGCGCGCAGGGCCTATGCGTGGGGTGCGACCGCCAACGGACGGCGCACCCGGGCCAGCAGCGCGCGCCAGCGGCGCACCGCCGCCGGCCACGTGAGGTCCGCGGTGAAGGCGGCGCCCTGCGCTCCGAGGCGATCCGCCAGCCCCGGCTCGTGCTCCAGGCGTCCGAGCAGCCGGGCGTACCCGTCCGCGTCGGCGTACACCAGGCCCCCGCCCGAGCGGCGCGTCTGGCCCGCCAGCACCTCGCTGAGCCCGTTGGCGAGTGTCGGCCGCCCGCGCTGCCAGGCCTCCAGCGCCACCAGGGACAGGCTCTCGTACCGGGAGGGCAGCACCACGGCCGTCGCGCCGGAGAGCAGCGCGGCACGCGTCGCGTCGTCCACCCAGCCGGTGGGGCGGGCCCATGCGGGCAGCCGGAGCGGCACCGTCGGCCGCCCGGCGAGCACCAGGCCCAGACGACCGCCGCCCCGCCGGTACCGGTCGTGCATGTGCAGCAGGTCCGCCACGCCCTTCGCCGGGTCGATCCGCCCCAGGTAGAGCGCGTAGGGCTCCCCGGCCCCCGTGCCCGCCGCCGCGTCCGACGCCACCGGCGCGTCGAGCCCGGTCCCCACCACGGCGACCGGGCGCCGCCCGACGCCGTGCATGTCGTCCACCAGCAGGGCCTCCTCCGGGGTCATGAAGGCGAGGCCCGCCGCCATCCGGGTGAGCCCCCGGCTCAGCGTGAAGCGCAGCATCGGTTCGTCGTGGGCCAGGGGCACCAGCACCGCCCGGTCGGCCACGTGGGGGAGCCCCAGCTGCGCGTGGGCGTAGAGGTACGTCCAGACGACGACCACCTCGTGCCGTGCGGGGGCCGCGCGCAGGGCGGCGACGAGACCCGGGGCCACCGGCCCCTGCGCGAGCGCCCACCGCCGCTCCCCCTCGGCGTCGCCGGGCGCCAGGGACAGGTCGCGCACCAGCGCCGCCGCCGTCTCCGGCGCCGCCGGCAGGGCGTCGAAGCGGTGGACCCGCACCCCTGCGTCCCACTCCGTCCCGGCGGGGTAGTGCGGCTCCCACCGCAGGTAGTCCCGCGCGGTCGTGGTGTACACGACCACCTCGTCGCCCGCGTCCACGAGGGCCCGGGCGGTACGGCGGCAGAGGGACTCGGCGCCGCCCGCGACCTCCGCGCCGAACCGCTGGACGCAGAACGCGACGCGCACGTCAGGCGGCGGGGGCGCCCCCGCCCTCGCCCCGCCCCTGGGCCGCATGGACCCCGGCGGGGCTTCCCTCCGCCTCCAGCCGCGCGACCCGCGCCCGCAGCTCGGTCAGCTCCGCCCGGTGGCGGTGACGGTCACGCTCGAGCTGTGCGAGAAGTTCGCCCAGCGTCGGCGCCAGCAGCCGCAGGACGCCCCGGCGGACCGCCGTCACGGCGCGCCCCGCGGGGCCGGGCCGCGCCGACACGGCCCCCTCCCCCAGGCGCAGCGGCGGCAGCGGCGGGTCGCCGGCCGCTCGCCTGAGCGCGGCGAGGGCGTCGTCGTGGTCCGCCCGGGGCCCCCCGGCCGCCGGCCGGGTCAGAAGGCCCCCCGTCGGGTGACGACCACCGGTACGGTGCGCGCAAGGATCACGAGGTCCAGCCACATCGACCAGGTCTCGATGTAGTAGAAGTCGAGCCGGATCAGCTCGTCGAAGGACAGGTCCGACCGGCCGCTCACCTGCCAGAGCCCGGTCATCCCCGGCAGCACCAGATACCGCTTCTTCTGGACCTCGTCGAGCATCTGGTAGTCGCGCACCGGCAGCGGCCGCGGCCCCACCAGGGACATCTCCCCGCGGAGCACGTTCAGCAGCTGGGGCAGCTCGTCGATCGAGAAGCGCCGCAGGATGCGGCCGACCCGGGTGATGCGGGGGTCCTCACGGAGCTTGAACAGCGCCCCGTCGGCCTCGTTCAGGTGCTCGAGGTCCACCTGCCGCGCCTCGGCGCCCACGTGCATGGTCCGCAGCTTCAGGCACGCGAACTCCGTCTCGTCGACGCCCACGCGCCGGCTGCGGTGCAGCACCGGGCCGCGGTCCTCCAGCACGATCGCGAGCGCCGCCGCGAGCATCGCGGGCGCCACCACGATCAGCAGCAGGCTGCCGACCACCAGGTCGAATGCGCGCTTGCCGAGGAACTGGACCGACGACAGGGTCGGCGGGTGCACGGCGAACAGCGGGAGCCCGGGGGCCGGCACCGCCTGGATCGTGTGCGAGAGCAGCTCCACGGTGGTCGGCGCCAGGCGGACGGGGACGCCCCGCCGGCGGCAGATGTCGAGGAGGTCGAGCACCGACCGGTCCTCCACCCCCGAGATGCCGGTGAGGATCACCTCGTCGACGGCGGCGGGGTCGAGAGCGGCGTCGAGGGCGGGGTCGATCGCGGGACCGGGACCGTCGACCGGACCGAGCGGCAGCCGGTCCACCACCCGGTACGGCACGCCCCGGCGGTTGCTGGTGTGCACCAGCGTCTCGGCCACGGGCTCGGTGGCCGCAGCGGGCCCGACGAGGAGGGCGCGCCGCTCGAACCGCACGGCGTCGAGGGCCAGGGTCGTGAGGCTCTCGTAGCTCGCCCGCAGTGCCACGACCAGCACGCTCACCAGGAACCAGGACGAGTAGAAGATGTAGTAGGTGTCGAACCGCCACCCGGCGACGAGCACCAGGACCAGCACCACCAGGGTCCCGAGGGTCACGGACGACAGCACGGCGGCCGCACCGGGCCGCTGCTCGCGCGCCGCGTAGAGCCGGTTCTTGGCGAAGATGAGGATCATCGCCACCGCGGCGAGCGGAAGCGCCTTCTGCTCGACCGCCCACACCGCCGAGGAGTCCACCGGCTGACCGGTGAGCACCAGCTTGAGGGCCAGCGCGGCGTAGATGCCGAGGAAGAGCGCGGTGATGTCGATCACGACCAGGACCGCCACCGACGCGGCCCGGCGCACCCGCGCCGTGCCCGCCGGCCCCGCGAGGAGGGGCAGGAAGCGGACGTCGCGGCGCAGCAGTCCGCGCGCGGGGGGTCGTGCGTCTGTGGTCGGTTCGGTGCTCACCGCGGGTCCGGTCGGTGGGGCGGTCGGGCGCATGCCGGGGCGCCGTCCGTCGTCGGGTCCGACGGCGCGCCGCACGCACCCGGGTGTCCCGTCGCGGGGCTCAGGCGGCGACCGCCGCGGCGGCGGGGTCGTCGCCCGCCACCAGGAGGGACGCGAGTGATCCTACAGGCAGCCCGTCGGCGGCCGCGGCCGCGAGGGCGGCGCCCACGTCGTCGGTGAGCCCGAGGCCCAGGCGGAGCGCCGCGTCCACCGCCGCCAGCCACTCCGTGGCGGCGTCCCCGTGCACGAGGAGGACGTGGGCGTCGCCGGCCGCGAGCGACGCGACCTCGGCGGCCATCGCCCGCAGGCGCGCGGGGGCGGACTCCACGTCGGTGAGCGGATGCCAGCGCACCGCGAACCCGTCGACCGCGTAGTCGAGGAGCGCATGTCGGCTGGGCATGCAGGAGACGATCACGTCGACCCCCTGCTCCCGCCACCAGGCCTGCTCGGCCACACGTCGTGCGCGCCGGTGCGCGCGCCCGCCGCCCCCCGGCCGTTCGGCCACTGCGACCCGTCCCGGGATGATCCATGCGTGGTGCCGCGGCTCCATCGTCCCCCCTCGTCCGGTATGCCAGGGGGAGCCTGACCCCGGGCCGGTGACGGATCGACGCGCGGTGGTGACGTCGGCGTCACGAGGCCGTGCCGGAGGGGCGCCAGCCGTCGTCCGCGGCGAGCGCGCGCAGCCAGCTCGGGACGGGCACGGTGTCCCGGGAGACGCGGTCCACGCAGACGTGCACCGCCTCGCCCTCGGCCGCGAGGACCCCGTCCCGGCTGAAGCGATGCCGGCTGCGGAAGGAGGTCCGCCCGGGCGCGGCCATCCACGTCTCGAGCAGCAGGACGTCGTCGAGCATGATCCGCTCGCGGAACGTCGCCCGCACGTCCACCAGCGGGATCCCCGGGCCCTCCTCGAGCAGCCGGGTGAACGGCCGGCCGGCGAGGGCGAGCCACTCGGTGAGGCCCCGGTCCATCCACCGGAAGAGCGCCGTGAAGTGGATCTGCGCGACGTCCACCTCGGACATGACGATCCGGAAGGACTGCTCGAACACGAGCGGAGGCACCGGGCGACCCTACCCCGGTCCGCGAAAGCTCCGCAAATTGCGTCGACCTGATCGTCCGGCGACGGTCGACCCTCCGCGTGGAGGGGGTGAAAACCCTCCCTCCGGCTCTCTCACCGGTACCTCGCGCACAAGGACCATGTGCGCGAGATCGACGTTTCTGGCGAAAACGACAGAAGTCCCCCGGATGACAGACCCTGAGACCACGCCGAGTCCCGACGAGCGCCGTGCGGCCGTCTGCCGCGCGCTCGCCTCCGCCCCCGGCCTGCTCCGTTACGCGGCACGGCTCACCCGCAGCATCGACGACGCGGAGGACGCATACCAACGGGCGATGGAGATCGCGCTCACCCGGGCGCCGGTCACCGATCACGACCGGTTCATGGCGTGGCTCCGCATCGTCCTGCGGAACGAGGCGCTGGCGGTCGCCGCTCGCCGGAGGCGTGAGGGACCCCTCGCGTACGAGGACGCCGCCGAGACGGCCGCGCGCAATCCGGACGGGCACGGGGACCTGCAGGTCCAGGCGGAGTGGCGGCAGCGGTGCCGCTCCCTGCGGGACGCCCTCGCCGGCCTCACGGAGGCGCAGCGGGTCTGCGTGATCCTGCAGGCGGGGGGCGCGAGCTACCGCGCGATCGTGGAGATCACCGGCTACAGCCCGCGCAAGGTCGAGCGGTCGATCCTCGAGGGCCGGGCGGCCCTCACCCGGTGGGAGGAGCAGCTGCTCTCCGGCGAGGCGTGCGAGCGCCTCCGTCCCGCGCTCCAACGGGTCGCCGAGGGGACCGCGGACCGGCGCGACCGCGGGCGCGTCTCACGCCACACCCGCAACTGCGCCGTCTGCCGCGCGGTCCTCCGGGACCACCGCCGACGCGACGAGTGGCTGGGGATGCTGGCGCCCGTCGCCCTGGTCGGCGGGGTGGCCGACACGGCGCCCCCCGACCCGGCGCCCCTCCTCGCCTGGGTGGAGCGGATCTCCACGGGGGCGACCGTGCGCATGGGCAATGCGGTGCAGATGGCGCTCGAGATGCCGGGCTCGGCCGCGGCCAAGGTCGGCGGCCTCGCGGCGGCGGCGGTGGTCGCGGGCACGGCGGGGCTGCCCATGGTCTCGGGCGTGGTCGACCGGGGGGCCCCGGAGGCGGCGCCCGTGGCGGCGGCCGTCGCGGCGCCGGTCTCGGTGGCGCCGCGGACGCACCCCCGGCCACGCGCCGTCGTGCGCCGCCCCGCACCGCCTCTCGCGGCCGCCGACCCGGCGCCGGCGGTGCCGCGGCCGGCGGCCCCACGGCTCGGCACCAGCACCCTCCGCCGGGTGGCGCGCGCCGCGGTCCCTCCGCGCCGCCCTGCGACCGCCGCACCCCGCGCGACGCCGTCCCCCTCCGCGCCGGGGGGCACGCCGGCGCACTCCGTGGCGCGGCCCGCGGCCCCCGTGCCGGTGCGCGTCGTGGCGCCGGCGCCTCCCCCCCGGGTCGCGGGTCCGCGCGGAATCACCCTCGGACCCGGCGGCCCCTGAGGCCTGCGCCGTCCCCCGTCCCCCGTCCCTCCCGACCCCAGGACCACCCCGTGAACCGACACCCCCTCCGCCACCTCGGACCCCTCGCGGTCGTCGTGGCCGTCTCCGCCACGGCGCCCGCCGCGCTCGCCGACACCCCGGTGATCGAGGTCACCACCCGCTTCACCGGTGTCGCGCAGTGGGGCGGCAGCCTCGTCCCGGATCAGCATCCCCACTACGCCGCCGTCCGGAGCTACCCGGGCGGGGGCGCCCGGGCGGGTGACTGGGGGCGGCTCGACTACTGCACGCCCTACGGGCCGGGCACGGCGATCGTGGGCTACCGGTACCTGCTCGGCCGGTGGCACCCGAGCCAGGGCGACGGACTCGTGATCCTCGAGAACCACGAGCGCGGGACCTACGCGACCCACACGGACGGCTCGCTCATCCAGGGCGGGGCGGCCGGCTACGGCCCCTGGCAGGGCGCGGCGGCCACGGTCCCCGCCACGTCGTGCATCGGCGTGCAGGTGGTGGCGCGGCGCGAGGTGAAGGGCACGCTGACCTACACGGTCGATCTGCAGCGGGTGGCGATCCAGGACCAGCACGGCCCGTGGGTCGGAGCCGCCACGACGCCGCCGGGCTGGGTCACGGGGGACGCGGTGCCCGTGCAGTGGACGCAGGGCGACAACGCGTTCAACCGCGGCACCACGTCCGCGGACGTGCCCGGCGGAGGGCACGTCGATCTCGGGGACCGACCCGACGGAGCGGTTGCCGCGCTCGTGCCGGTGGGCGGCCTGCCGGACGGCACGCACCTGGTCACGGTCCAGCGGTCGGCGCCCGGGTGGAGCCTCCGGACGGCATCGGTGCCCTTCCGCCTGGACCGGACGGATCCGGCCACCCCGGAACTGCAGGTGCACACGGAGGCCTGGACCAACGCGGACGGGGTGCGCGTGTCGGCCGGTCCGTCCGCCGACAGCGGGAGCGGATGGCAGCGCAACGAGTTCCGCGTCGGCGACGGACCGTGGGGCGAGCGGGGCGCCGTATGGGAGCTGCCCACCGCGGGCGTGCACGAGGTCCGCGTCCGCGCCGTGGACGCGGCGGGCCGGGTGTCGGCGCCGTCGCCGGCGCGTGTGATCCGCATCGACCGGACCCCGCCCGCGATCGGACCGCTCGAGATCGACGCCGGCCCTCCCTCGGGTCCCCGGGTCCGGGTGGCGATCACCGATCGGGGCGGCGCGGGCGTCGGCGAGTGCCGCGCGGTCCTCGGCGTCGACCCGGAGGGACCGGGCGGCGCGGTCACGCTCGCCGACCTCCCCGCGCGGGTGCTCACGCCCGAGGCGGAGATCGACCTCCCGATGCGGTCGCTCCCCCCTGGGGCGTACGACCTGCGGGTCGAGACCTGCGACGCGGCGGGCAATCGCGCGACACGCTCCGCGGCGTTCACCTGGCGTGGCGAGCCGGCCGCGCCCCCGGCGCCGGGCGCCGGCGCCCCCGCTCCCGCCCTCGCCCCGGTGGTGACGCGCTCCGTCGCCGCGCCGGCCGGAGGGCGGGTGACGCTCGTGGCCCCCGTGCGGCTGGTGGCGCGGCGGGGACGCGGCGCCGTCCTGACCGGACGCCTGCTCCGGAACGGCGTCCCCGTGGCCGCGGGCACGCGGGTCGCGCTGCTCCCGCCGCGCGGCCTGCCGGTCGCCGTGGGGCGCGTCACCTCCGGGGGTCGGCTCGTGATCCGCTTCCGTCCGCGCGCCGCGGGCCGTTGGCACGTGCGCGTCGCCGACGTGGCGGCGACGTTCCCGGTGACGGTCACCCTCCTCCCCGCGCCTCCCGTGCGCCGCGGGCGATGAGCCGGAGGGTGCGGGGCGGCGGAGTCGTCGGGGGCGCGCTCGGTGTGACGCTGGCGGCCGCCGGGTTCGCCGCGGGCTCCGGCGGGGCGCCGGACGAGGAGCCGCCCGTCCCGGTGGTGCAGCCCGCGGTGGACCTCGCCGGGGCACTGTCGCCGTCGGTGGGCGCGCCGGTGCGCGCGTCGCGCGGGGTCTGGTCGGGCGGCGCCACGGGCTACGTCGTCACCTGGGAGCGGTGCGCGGTGGGGCGTCTCGTCTGCGCCCCCATCGAGGGCGCCGGCGGGCCCGAGTACGTGCCCGTGCCGGATGACGTCGGGCGGGGGCTGCGCGTGCGGGTCGAGGCCGGCGGACCGGGGGGCGCGGGCGCTGCCGTATCGGCCGTCACGCCGCCGGTGACCGCATCCGGGGGCCGGGTGGTGCCACCGTCCGCCGATGCACACGCCGCCGCCGACGGCGGCGTCCTCCGCGGTCTCCCCGCGCGTGTGGTCGTGCGGCCCGGCGGCCGCCTCCGGTTGCGCGGGCGGGTGGAGGGTCACCGGCCGGGCGCGCAGGTCGTCCTGCGCGATCCGGCGGGTGTGGAGATGGCCCGGTCGGAGGTCGCGGACGGCGGGGCGTTCCGGATCGCGACGACCGCGCGGCAGGGCGGACGCTGGACGCTGAGCACGGCAGGCGGGCGTCGTGAGGTCCTCGTCGCGGTACGACCGGTGGTCCTGCTCCTCGGTCACCCCCGCACGGTGCGCACGCCCGGCACGGTGCGGGTGCGCGGGCGCCTCCTGCCGCCGGTGTACGGCAAGACGGTGGACCTTCAGTACCTGGACCCCGGACGGGGGTGGCGCCTGTGGCGACAGACGCGGACCGGGATCGGCGGACGGTTCGAGGTGGCGCGCGTGCTGGCGCGCAACCCGCGTGCACCGCGGTTCCCGCTCCAGATCAGGATCGCGGTGCCGGCGGATCACGGCTCGCCGTTCGCACCGGCCGTCGGCCCCGTCGCGGTGGTCCTCGTGCGGTAGCCCTCCGTACAGCGGCCGGCACCATCGAGGCGGCGGCGGACCCGTGGGGGGCGTGGGCTAGTGTCCGGCCCCAGATGGGGCTGCCGGTGATCCTGGACGCAACACCGCTGGCCGGCGGTCACGGTGTGCGCGGGATCGGCGCCGCCGTGCGGGGCCTGATCCACGGGTTCGCGTCGGTGCCGGAGACCGAGCGCCCCCTCCTGATGCTGCCCGCGGGGAGCGACGTGCCCGGGGGCTTCCGTGCGCTGGGGGTGTCGCTGCCGTCGTGGCCGCTCGCGCGGCTCAACGTGCCCGACCCCTGGCCCGGGTTCCGGGGCGGGCGCGTCGTGCGGCGGGCCGCGCCCCGGCTGGTGCACGCCACGCACGGCGGGTTCCTGCCCCGGGACGTGCCCACGGTGGCCTCCTGCTACGACACGGTCCCGCTGCGGTTGCCCGCCCTGTACCTCGCCGGTGCGGGCAGGTGGGCGCAGCGGGTCGCCTACGGGCGGATGCTGGCCCGCCTGCGGGAGGCGCGGCGGATCGTGGTCCCGACCGAGGCGTCGGCGAACGATGTGGTCGAGCTCGGGGGGGTGGCACCGGGGCGGGTGCGCGTGGTCCCGCTCGGGGCGGTACCGCCGGTGCGCATCCCGGCGACCGGAGGCGATCCCGCTCTCCCGGGGTCGGAGGGCGGCGGCGCGGGCCTCGAGGACCACGCGCCGGCGCCACCCGGCGACGGGCGTCCGTACCTGCTGTACAGCGGAGCCCTGGAGCCGCACAAGAACCCCGGGGTGCTGGTGGATGCGCTCGCCCGGATGGACCCCGAGATCGTGCTGGTGATGGCGGGGCCCTGGTCGCGGCGCCGCGCGGCGCGCCTGCACGCGCGGGTGACCGCGCGGGGGCTGGAGGACCGGGTGCACCTGCGCGGCTACGTCCCGTCCGACGAGCTCGCGCGGCTCCGGCGCGGCGCCCTGGCGGTGTGCGTCCCGTCCCTGGTGGAAGGGTGGGGTTTCCCGGCCACCGAGGCCATGGCGGCCGGCGTGCCGGTGCTGGTGAGCGATGCGGCGGCACTCGTGGAGGTGACCGCGGGGGCGTGTCCCGTGGTGCCCGCACGGGTGGCGGAGGCGTGGGCGGCGGCGGTTCACGAGATGCTGCGGAACCCCGGTCACCGGGAGGAGGTGGTGCGCCGCGGCCGCGCGCGGGCGGCGGACCTGACCTGGGAGCGCAGCGCCGCGGAGACCCTCGCCGTGTACCGCGAGGCGCTGGATGAGTAGGGGCGGCGGCGGGCGGGGCGGGCGGCCGCTGGTGCTGGTGGACGCCCGGATCATGCGCCGGCGGCGGACCGGCGGCGCGCGCTACGCACGGGGCCTCGCCGAGGTGCTGGCGCACCATCCGCCGGCCGACCTGCGCGTGCGGGTGGTCACCGGGCCGGCGCCGCTGGCGCGCCGGAACGGAGTGACGTCCTTGGGCAACCTGCTGCTCGACCTGGCGTGGACGCACCTGGCGCTGCCGGTGCTGGCGCTGCGCCACCGCGCCGCGCTGATCCACACCACCTTCAACTGGGCGCCGCTGTGGAGCCACTGCCCCCGTGTGGTGACGGTGCACGACCTGGTCTGGGAGCGGTTCCCCGAGACCTTCCCGTCCGGCTTCCGGCGGTACGCCCGCCTGTTCACGCGCCCGTCGGCCCGGAGGGCGCGGCGGGTGATCACGATCTCGCGGGCGTCGGCGCGGGACCTGGCGGAGTTGTACGGCGTCCGGCCGGAACGGATCCGGGTGGTGTACATCGGGGTCGGGCCGACCGAGGCCGGTGAGAGCGGCGACCGGGGCGGCGACCCGGCCGATGACGGGACGACCCCGGCCGGTGGGGCGGGGACGCACCCGGCCGGAGGTCCCGCGACGGGCGGCGATGGCGGTGGCGCGGGCGGTGGCGGTGGCGGTGGCGGTGGCGCTGGCGCTGGCCGGGGCGAGGGCGTCGCCGACGGCGCGCCGTTCGTGCTGCACGTGGGGGAGTTCGAGCCCCGCAAGCGGGTGCCCGACCTGATCGAGGGGCACCGCCGCTACCTGGCGGGGGCGCCGGGGGACCCGCCGCCGTGCCGGCTGGTGCTGGCGGGGGCGGGCGGGGGCGAGGAGGACCGCGTCCGGGCGCTCGCGGGGCGCGGCTGCGAGCTGGAGGGGTACGTGAGCGACGCCCGGCTCGAGGCCATGTACCGCTCGGCGACCCTGCTGGTGATGCCCTCCTCCTGGGAGGGCTTCGGGCTCCCGGTGGCGGAGGCGATGCGGGCGGGGTGTCCCGCCCTGGTGGCCGACACGCCCGCGCTGCGGGAGGCGGGAGGTCCGGAGGCGCTGGTGATCCCCGCGCCCGGCGGCCCCGGGGAGATTGCGCGCGCTCTCGCGGGGGCGCTGGCCGACCGCGACGCGCTGCGCGCGCGGGGCGCGCGCGGCCGGGCGCACGCACACGGGTTCAGCTGGGAGCGGTGCCGGCGTGACACGCTCGGCGTCTACCGGGAGGCCCTGCGGTGAGGGTGGCGGTGGACTGCCACATGGTCGGCGCGCGGCGCTCCGGGGACGCGGGCAACGCGCGGTACGCGGCGTCGCTGGTGGCGGCGCTGGCGTCGGGGCGGGCGGTGGACGACGACGTGTGGGCGCTGGTCGCCCATCCCGCCGCGGTGCAGGCGCTGCCGGCCGGCGTGCCGCATGCGGGTGTGACGCCGCGGAACGTGCCGCGGCTGCTCAGGGGGGCCCCGGCGGCGCTGGGGCGGCTGCACGCGCAGGCCGCGGTGTTCACCTACGTGGCGCCGCCCCGCCCACGGACGTCCGTGGCGCTGGCGGTGCACGACGCCTCGTTCATGACGCATCCCGAGTGGCTCGGCCCGCGCGCGCGGCAGGTGCTGCGCCGCCTGGTGCCCGCCGGCGCCCGGCGGGCAGGGGTGGTGCTGGCCCTGTCCGGGTGGGCGGCCGACGAGACGGCCGAGGCGCTGCGGCTGCCGCCGGGGCGCGTGCGGGTGGTGAGCCCGTTCGCGGACCCCGTGTTCCGGCCGCGCCCGGGCGCGCCGGGCCGGGTGGCGGCACGCTTCGGGCTGGACGGGTACTGCCTGGCGGTGGGCGACCTGGGTCCCCGCAAGAACCTGGGCGTGCTCGCCGAGGCCCTCGGCCGGCTCGGGCGGCGCGACCTCCCCCTGGCGCTGGTGGGGCGGGCGGCGCGCGGGGCCGGCCAGGTGCTGGGCGGGGCGAACGTGCGGTGGCTGGGACGCGTGTCGGACGAGGACCTCGCGGACCTGTATTCGGCGGCGGCCGTCACCGCCTTCCCGTCGCTGCACGAGGGCTTCGGCCTGCCGGCGCTGGAGGCCCTCGCCTGTGGCAGCCCGCTGGTGGTGAGCGACCGGGGCGCGCTGCCGGAGGTGGTGGGCGAGGCGGCCCTGGTGGCGGCCCCCACGGCGGACGCCCTGGCGGACGCGCTGCGCGCCGCCCTGGAACCCGCCACCGCGGACCGCCTGCGCGGGGCCGGGCCGGGGCGCGCCGCGCACTACTCCGAGCGCGCGATGGGCGAGGCGGCGTGGGCGGCGCTGCGGGAGGTGGGACCGTGACCGGGGCGCGGGACCGGGGCGCGGCCGGGGCGGGGCAGGTGCGGCGATGAGGATCGCGATGCTCGGGACGCGGGGCATCCCGGCGCGGTACAGCGGCTTCGAGACGGCCGTCGAGAACCTGGCGGAGCGGTTCACCGCGCGCGGTCACGAGGTGACGGTCTACTGCCGGCCGCACATGACCGAGCGGCGGGAGCGGCACGCCGGCGCGCGGCTGGTGCACCTGCCGACGGTGCGCAACAAGTACCTGGACACGCTCGCGCACACCGCGCTGTGCACCGGGCACATGGTGACGCGCGCGCGGCCGGACGTGGCGCTGTACTTCATCTCGGGCAACGCGCCGGTGGTGCCCGCGAGCCGCCTCGCCGGCGTGCCCGCGGTGCTGCAGGTGGACGGCCTGGACTCCGAGCGGGCGAAGTGGCCCGCCCCGGCGCGCGCCTTCCTGCGGGCGTGCGAACGGTCGGCGCCGGCGGCGGCGACCGTGGCCGCCACCGACAGCGACACCGTGGCCGACGAGCTGGAGCGGCGCTACGGCCGGCGCATCGTGGCGATCCCCTACGGCGCCGCGCTGGAGGACCCCGGCGACTCCGGGCTGTGCGCGCGGCTGGGGGTGGAGCCGGGGCGCTTCATCCTGTTCGTGGGGCGCCTGGTGCCGGAGAACAACGCCCACCTGCTGGTGGCGGCCCACCGCCTGCTGGGCGGCGACTGGCCCCTGGTGGTGGTCGGCGACGCCCCCTACGCCGAGCGCTACCGGGCCGCGCTGCACGCCGACGCCGGCCCGGACGTGGTGTTCACCGGGTACCTGTTCGGGCCGGGGTACGCCGAGCTGGTCCACCGGGCGGGGGTGATGTGCGTGCCGACCGAGGTGGGCGGGACGCATCCGGTGATCGTGGAGGGCATGGCCGCCGGCGCGTCGCTGCTGGTGTCGGACCACGGGCCGAACGTCGAGACGGTGGGTGACGGGGCCGCCACGTTCCCCCTGGCCGGCGGCGCGCCGGCATTGGCGCAGGCGCTGGGTGACCTGATCGCGGACCGGGACCGACGAGCGGCGCTGGGCGGGAGGGCCGCCGTACGCGCAGGGGCGCGGTACTCCTGGGACGCCTGCGCGGAGCGCTACCTGGCGCTGCTGGCCGCCGCCCGCGAGCGGGCGGGCGACCGGCGCGGCCGCTGAACGCGCGCCTGGCCTGCGGCGTCCCCGGCCCGCGGCGGCACCACCGCCCCCTGCCTCCGTGACCGCCCGCGCCGCGACCGGGCCGTGCACCGCCGAGCCGCGCGACCCCGCCCTCGACGTGGCCCCCTCCCGGTGCGGATCAGCGCCGGTGCGCCCGCCGGCACGAGCGCCACTCGGGCCCCGCGCCAGCCACCGGCCGACTCCATCGCCGTGGGGAGGCCCGACGGGCGCCGCGCATGCGGCTCCCGCACCGCCTGTCGCCTCCGAGGGGCCGGCGGGTCAGCCCGCGTAGGTGAAGGGCAGCCCGTCGGCCACGTCGCGCAGGCGGGGCGCGGCGCGGTCGCGGTCGGACACCGTCACCTCGCCGTCGAGCGGCCAGTCCACGCCGACGTCCGGGTCGTCCCAGGCGATGCCCGCCTCGGTGGCGGGGTCGTAGTAGCTGGAGCAGCGGTAGACGACGTCGGCGGTCTCGGAGAGCACGCAGAAGCCGTGCCCGAAGCCGACGGGGATGTAGACCATGGCGAGGTCGTCGTCGGACAGGCGGTGCCCCTCCCAGCGGCCGTAGGCCGGTGAGCCGCGCCGCAGGTCGACGACCACATCGAGGATCTCACCGCGGGCGCAGCGCACGAGCTTCGCCTGCCCGGGGGAGGTCTGGAAGTGCAGGCCCCGCAGCACGCCGCGGCCGGACCGGGAGTGGTTGTCCTGCACCCACCTCTCGTGGACGCCCGCCTCCCGGAGGCGGTCGTCGCGGTAGGTCTCCGCGAAGAACCCGCGCGCGTCGCGGTGCAGGCGGGGGCGCACCAGCAGGACCCCGGGGAGCCCGGTCGGCGCGACCTCCACTAGGCGGCCTCGGCGATCGCGCCCCGGTAGGCGTCCAGCGTGAGCTCGGCGCTGCGCGCCCAGGTGAACCCGCGGGCCCGGGCCGCGCCGCGCCGGCGCAGGTCGGCGGCGCGCTCGGGGGACAGCACGACGGACTCCAGCGCGTCCGCCAGGGCGTCGGCGTCGACGGGATCGACCAGCACGCCGGCGTCCCCGATCACCTCGGGGATCCCTCCGCGGTCGGACGCCACGACCGGCGCCCCGCAGGCCATCGCCTCGAGGGGCGGGAGACCGAAGCCCTCGTACAGCGACGGGAAGCAGAAGCAGGCGCTCGCGGAGTACAGCGTCACGAGCTCGTCGTCGGTCACGAAACCCGGCCGGATGATGCTCTGCCCCAGCTGCTCGAGGTCGCGCTCCACGCCGGCGTCCGCGAAGCCCCACTCGCCGACCAGCACCAGTGCGACCTCCGGCGCCCGCCGTCGCACCAGCGCGAAGGCCCGCAGCAGGTTGGCCAGGCCCTTGCGGGGCTCGGTGGTCCCGACCCAGAGGATGAACGGGCCGGGCGGGATGCCGAAGCGGTGCGCGAGCCGGCCGGGATCCGGCTCGACCCGGTTGAACCGCGCGTCCACCCCCAACGGCACCACCTGCACCCGCCCCGGGGGGACGCCGGTGAGCTCGACCACGTCGCGGCGCATGTGCTCGGTGCCGACCAGCACACGCGCGGCGGAGCGCACCACGCGCGTCACCAGCAGCCGGTGCCGGCGCACCGCGACCCGGCCGAACTGCTCGGGCTCCCGCCAGGCGCGCACGTCGTGGACGGTCACGACCAGGGGGAGGGCGGCCCGCACGGGGGCGACCGGGCCCGGGACGTGCAGCACGTCCACCCGCCGGCGGGCGGCCTGACGACCGAGGAGCACCGGGTAGTAGGCCACCGAGCGCCCCACCCGGCCGGCCTGGCGGCCGAGGGCACCGTCACCGAGCGCGGGGAACCCGAGGCGCTCGAGCTGCACGCCGGGCAGCTGCGCGAGCGCGGCCGAGAGGTCGGCCGTGTACCTCCCCACGCCGGGGGTCTCCACCCGCGCGGGGGTCATGTCGAAGCCGACCCTCACCGCGCCGTGAGGTCCTCGACGGGACGCGGGGGTGCCCCGGCGTCCTCCCGCGGCACCGGCGGCGACTGCGCCGCCACGCGCTCCTCAAGCAGCGCGAGCCGCTGGGCCAGGATGCGGGCCTGCCGGGTGACGCGCGTCAGGGCCGCGAACGCGAGCAGCGTCAGTGCCGCCAGCGCGGCCGTGGCCAGGGCGAGGAGGGCGACGGCCGCGTCGCCCGCCAGCAGATCGCCGAGGCCATCGCGCAGGGGGGGCACGGCGGCGGCGGCGCAGACGGCCGCGGCGGCGCCGAGCCAGGCGAGGGCGTGGCGCTCCTCCAGGCGCCCCCCGCGCAGCAGCCCGAGCACCAGCGCCCCGGCGGCCGCCAGCGCCACGACGGCGACGAGCGCGGTCACCGTGCCGGCCCCGGCTGCGCCCGGCGCCCGGCGAGCACCACCGCCAGGCCGAGCGCCGCCCGCAGCGCGTACACGCTGGTGCGGCCGGGGGTGATGGTGGAGCGGCCGGCGCACCGGGCGCGCATGGTCACGGGCACCTCGGTCACCCGCAGGCCGTGCCGCGCGGCGAGCAGTAGGGACTCGATCTCGACGTAGTCGTGCGGGTGGTGGGCGGCGAACAGCGCGATGCCCTCGCGCCCGACGGCCTTGAGACCCGAGGTGGCGTCGGTGACCCGGCGGCCGAGCACGGCCGAGGCGACCGCCGACAGGAGCCGGATGCCCAGGCGGCGGAGCACCGGCGGGCGGTAGCCCGCGCCGTCGGCGAAGCGCGACCCCACCACCATGTCCCACCCGCCGTCGCGCAGCGCGGCGACCACGCGCGCCGCCTCGGCCGCGGGGTGCTGGCCGTCGCCGTCGAGCTGCACCGCGAGGTCGTAGCCCTCGTCCCGGGCGAGGCGGTAGCCCGTCTGCACCGCGCCGCCCATGCCGACGTTGAACGGGAGGCGCACCACGCGGGCGCCGGCCTCGGCGGCGAGGGCGGCGGTCGCGTCGGCCGAGCCGTCGTCGACCACGACCACGTCGAGGTCGGGGCACCACCGGTGGAGCTCGCGCACGACCCCGCCGATGCTGGCGGCCTCGTCGAGCGCGCGCACGATGGCCACAGCCTTGGTCGTCACGTCGCTGGAGCTCCTCCCGGGCGGCGGCGAGTCTACCGAGCCCCCGCCTCCGGGACGCCCGACCGCCGGTGCGGCAGCATTGCCCGGTGCCCGCGGTCCCCACGCCCCCCGGCGGCCCCGCCCCCGACGTGGACGTCGTGATCGTGAGCCACCGCTGCGCGGCCCTGCTGGACGCGTGCCTGGCGAGCCTGCCCGCGGCCGGGGCCGGGCTGGCGATGCGGGTGCACGTGGTGGACACGGCCTCCGGGGACGGCACCCCCGAGGCGGCCCGCCGCCATCCGGGCGTCCGCGTCACGGCCCTGGCCCGCAACGTGGGCTTCGCCCGCGCCAACAACCTCGCGCTCGCCGGGACCCGCGCGCCGGCCGTGCTGGTGCTGAACCCGGACACGGTGCTGCCGCCCGGCGCTCTGGTGCGCCTGCGGGACGAGCTGGCGGCGCGGCCCGAGGTGGGCGCCCTGACCCCCCGCCTGGTGGACGTGCACGGCCGCCTGGACGGGCGCTGCCGGCGCGGGTTCCCGCACCCCTGGCCGGCGCTCTGCTTCCTGACCGGGCTCGACCGGGTGCTGACCGGCCCGCGCGCCCGGGCCTACACCTCGGGCTGGCTGCCCGAGGACCGTGCCCACGACGTGCACGCCGTCAGCGGCGCCTTCATGCTGCTGCGCGGCGCCGCCCTGGCCGAGACCGGCGGCTTCGACGAGCGCTACTTCATGTACGGCGAGGACGTCGACCTGTGCCTGCGCCTGCGCGCCCGCGGATGGCGGTGCCGTTACCACCCGGCGGTGACCGTGGTGCACGTGGGTGGCGGCTCCGGGGAGGGCGGGCGGCGCACCCCGCGCGCCGACGCGGCCTTCTTCCGGGCGATGGCCCCCCTGCTGCGCGACCACCTGCCGGGGCCGCGGGGGCGGGTCACGGCCGGGGCGGTGGCCGTCGCCGCCGAGGCCGGGCTGGCGGCGTCACGCCTGCGGCGCGCCGCCCACCGCCTCGCGCGCGCCCGCCGGCGGCGCTGACAGGTCCACCTCCCAGGCGCCCCCGAGGTCGACGAGCCCCACGCCCCGGCCGCGGGCGAAGACGCTGAACTCGCACCAGCGGTCGAGCCAGTCGTAGACGGTGCGCTCGTCGTGCGAGGTGGCCGCCACGGTGAGCGTGAAGCGCCCCTCGTGCAGGGGCAGCGCCGGCACGGCGAACCGGACGACGCCCTCGGCCGCCTCGCTGTGGGCGGGCCAGCCCTCCCGCGCCATGTTGGTGCCGTAGAGGTGCACGCCCTCGACCGAGTGGATCGCGATGCCGAAGTTCGGCAGCGGCACGGGGGCCTGCAGCCGGAAGGCGATGTCGATGGAGAGCGGGTCGCCGGCGCGGAAGCTGCCGGTCTCCCGCCCGTCCGCGGCCCGCAGCCGGACGGCGGTGATCTCCACGGACCGGTCGCCCCACCGCCGGGTGGGCTCCTCCCGCTCCGGTGCCGGGGCGGGCGGCGCGTCACCGGCCCCTCCCACGTGGCGGCGGGACTCCTCGGCGAGCAGGCGGTGGTAGCGCGACAGCACGTCCTGGACGTCGCCGTCCAGCAGCACCCGCCCGTGCTCCAGCAGCACGGCGCGGTCGCAGATGCGCTCGACCGCCGTCGCGTCGTGGGAGACGAAGACCAGGGTCCCGCCCGAGCGGCGGAAGTCGGACATCCGGCCCATGCACTTGCGCTGGAAGGCCTCGTCGCCGACCGCGAACACCTCGTCGAGCAGCATGATGTCGGCGCGCACGTGACTGGCCACGGCGAAGGCCAGGCGCAGCTGCATCCCGCTGGAGTAGGTGCGCACGGGGGCGTCCACGAAGTCCTCGAGCTCGGCGAACTCCACGATCTCGTCGAAGCGCTCGCGCACCTCGCGCTCGGAGAAGCCGAGGATCGCCGCGTTGAGGAAGAGGTTCTCGCGCCCGGTGAAGTCGGGGTGGAAGCCCGCCCCCAGCTCCAGCATCGAGGCGATGGTGCCCGCGGTGACCACCCGGCCGGCGCTGGGGGCGATGATCCCGGCGATCAGCTTCAGCAGCGTGCTCTTGCCCGAGCCGTTGCGCCCCACCAGGCCGACGGACTCGCCGGGCCGGATCTCCAGGTCCACGCCGCGCAGCGCCATGAACTCGACGTGGCGCGTGCGCCGGCCGCGCAGCAGCGCCTCCTTCAGGGTCGCGTTGCGCTCCCGCAGCACCCGGAAGCGGCGCTCGGCCGCCTCCACGCGGATCGTCCCGGGTGGCGGCGCGCTCATGCCGGCGCCCCCTCGCGCCCGGCGGCGGCGGCCACGGCGCGCAGCGCGTCCCGCCACGCGGCCGCCACCCGCGGCCACGCGTGCGCCGCGCGGGCACCCTCGCGGCCCTGGCGCCCCAGCGCGTCGGCGATGGCCCCGTTGCGCACGAGGGCGTCGAGCATGACCCGGTACTCGTCGGCGTCGCGGTACCACAGGCCCCCGCCCGTGCGCCGCGACTGGCCCACCAGCACCGGGGACGCGGCGTTGGCGAGCGTCGGCCGGCCGTGCATCCACGCCTCCAGCTGGCTCAGCGACAGGCTCTCGTAGGGCGACGGTACCGCGACGACGGCCGCCCCCGCGGTGGCCTCGTGCTTGACCCGGTCCTCGACGTACCCGGTGCGGTGCAGCCAGGGGGCGTCCGGCAGCCCCAGCGGCCCGCGCCCCACCAGCACCAAGTCGGCCCCGTCGGGGTGCGCGGCGCGGTACGCGGCGTGGTGCTCCACCAGGCGGTCGACGCCCTTGGCGGCGTCGAGGCGGCCGACGTAGAGCACGTAGGGGCGGCGCAGGCCGCGCGCGCGCGCGAAGGCGCCGGGGTCGACCGGCGGCGGCGGGTCGACGCCGACGCCGGCGATCCGCGCCGCGCCCTCGCGCATGCGGAATCGGCCGCGGGCGAACTCGCGCTCCTCGGGCGTGTTGAACATGACAGCCCGCGCCTCGGCGAAGACGGGGTCGAACACCCGCAGCCGGGCGGGCGGCTCGTCGTGCAGCGTCGGCAGCAACAGCGCGCGCCCGGCCACCTCGGGCAGGCCCAGCACCGTGGTGGCGTACAGGTACGTGACGAACACGACCGCGTCGTAGTCGCGCCCGCCGTCGCGCAGGTGCGCGAGCAGGTCGGGGGCCACCGGTCCCTGGGCCCGCATCCAGCGCATCCCCAGCTCCACGTCGTCCGGCCGCGCGAACGCCTCGTGCGAGAGCCGGTCGAAGGCCTCCGGGTCGCGCGGGACGGGGACGGGGAACCGGCGCACGCGCACCGGCCCGTCGCGCTCCTCCCCCGCGGGGAAGTGGTCGGTCCACGTGCGGTAGTCCTGCGCGCAGGTGGTGAGCACGGTCACCTCGGCCTCGGCGGCCAGCAGGTGCGCGAGCAGGCGCGCGTGCTCCTCGGCGCCGCCGCCCACCTCGGCCCCGTAGCGGTGCACCACCACGGCCACCGACGTCCTCCCCGCGTCCGCCGCCACGCCGGTCACGCCGCCTCCAGCAGGGGGGCGAGGGCCGTGCGCAGCCGCGCGGCGGTGCGCTCGGGGGCGAGCTCCGCGAGCCGCGCGCGCATGGCCTGCTGCAGCCCGGCGCGCACGGGCCCCGGCCGGGAGACCTCCCACACCGCCTCGGCGAACACGGCCAGGTCGTCGTCGTCCAGGGCCAGGCCGGCGCCGCCCAGGGTCTCCGGCACCGCCGCCGCGGCGCGCGCCACCACGGGCAGGCCGTGCTGCATCGCCTCCACCACCGGCACGCAGAACCCCTCGTGCACCGACATGACCAGGTAGGCGTGGGCGCCGGCGTAGGCGCGCGCCAGCGCCTCGTCGGGCACCCGGCCCCGGAAGGACGCGTTGCGCAGGCCGATGCGTCGTCCCAGGTCGTCCAGGGCCGCGCGGTACCCCTCGAAGCTGTCCGCGGCGCCCACGACCACCAGCGAGGCCTCCGGGTCGTGGGCCCGCTGCAGCAGCGCGGTGACGCGCATCACGTCCTCGATGCGCTTGTTCGGGGCGATGCGGCCCACGGTGAGCACCACGGGCGGGCCCGCCGGCGCCGGGCCGGGGGCGGGGGCGGCCGGTGCGGCGTCCAGCAGCAGCGGGAGCACCACGGACTCGCCCAGGCCCGCCGCGCGCACGTCGAGGGCGTTGAACGACGAGTAGGCGATCAGCACGCGCACCCGCCCCCGCAGCTCCGGCAACCGCGCCCGGCCCGCGTCGCACGCCGCCGCCACCGCGGGGTTGGCCGCGCGCAGAAGATCGCCGGGGGTGACGTTGTGGTACGCCATGGCCAGGGGCGCCCCGGACTCCAGCGCCGCCTCCACGGCCTCGCTCCAGATGGAGTAGTGCAGCAGCACCGCGCCCTCGCGCAGCCGCTCCCGGCCGCCCCGGTCCAGCCGCTGCACCCGCCCGGCCAGCCGCGGGTGCACGTGCCCCGCGACCACCTCGGACGGGTGCCCCCAGCCGCGCAGGAGGCCCTGCACGCGCAGGGCCTGGTCGGTGACGGCGTCGTGCGGCGCCGCGGCCGCGAGGGCCTGGTGCACGGGGATCACGCGGCCAGCCGCTCCACGGTCGCGCGGAAGCGGCGCCGCACGGCCGGCCACCCGTACAGGTCCATCGTGTACTCGCGGCCCCGCCGGCCCATGTCCGCCCTGAGCGCCCCGTCGGCCCGCAGCGTGCGCACGGCGTCGCGGAACGACGCCGCGTCCGTGAACGTGAACCCCCCGCCCGAGGCGCTGCAGTGGTCCGCCATGACCTCGGAGCCGGCGCTCACCACGCAGGGGGTGCCCTCGCGCCAGGCCTCCAGCTGCACCAGCGACAGGGACTCCAGGTCGGAGGCGTTGACGAGGGCCAGGGCCCCCGCGAAGGCGGCCCGCTTGACCTCGTCGGAGACGAACCCGAGCGTCACGACGTGGTCGCGCGCCGCCCGGGGCGGCGCGTAGGGCCCGCGGCCGATCAGCACCAGCCGGGGCGCCGAGGGGTCCTCGCGCCGCATGCGCACCACGTGGTCCACCAGCACGTCGACCCGTTTGCCCTCCTCCAACCGCCCGGCGTAGACCAGGTACGGGGCCGCCTCCGCGAGCGCGGCGGGCGGGGGCGGCGGGGGCCCGGCCGGGTCGATGCCGCTGCCCACGACGCCGCCGTCGCGCACGCGCGCCAGGCGCCGGGCGAGCCGCTCCTCGCCGGGCGCGTTGAACAGGCATCCCCGCACGGCCCCGAGCATCGCGCGCACGGGGGCCGTGCGGGCGTACGGCTCGTCGTGGAGGCAGGGCACCAGCGCGGCCCGGCCGGGGGCCACCGCCGCGCCCCAGAACGTGGTGCCGAACAGATAGGGGCTGAGGACGACCAGGTCGAAGCGGTCCCCCGCCTCCTCGATGAAGCGCTCCATGCCCGGGCAGCGCACGCTCTGCGCCAGCCACTCGGCCTCGTCGAGGTAGTCGGCGCTCCCCGCCATGACGGCGGCGTGGGCCTCCGCGAAGCGCGCCTCGTCGCGGGGACCCACCGCGAAGCGGTGCACGACGACCCCCTCGTCGCGGTGGGTGCCGGCCGGCAGGGCGTTCGCCCAGGTGGCGTGGTCCTCGGCGCACGTGGTGGCCACCTCGGCGCTCCAGCCCTCGGGGACCGCCCTCAGCGCGAGCGCGCGCACCAGCGTCTCGGCCCCGCCGACCACCCCCGGGCCGAAACGCGGCACGACCCAGAGAAGGCGCACCGCTACCTCCGGGCCACGACGGCGTAGTCCTGGAACCCGTAGACGAGGTCGTTGAGCCGCTCCACGACGGGGCGCAGGTGCGCGGCGCCCGGGGCGTCCGGCGGCGGCAGCGGCAGGCGCTCGGCGTCGGGCACGGGGGAGAGCCGCCGGATCGCCACCTGGGCGAAACCCGCGCTCTCGCAGACGAACGCTAGCGTGTCCGGGTGGATCGGCCGCCGGTGGGTGAGGTCGCGGTGGAAGTTCACCGACCCGGCCACCAGCGATTCCGGGTTGGGGGTCTCCAGGATCAGCACGCCGCCCGCGGGCAGGGCGCGCCAGGCGGCCTCCACCAGCCGCAGCACCTCGGACGGGGCGAGGTGCTCCACCACGTGCGAGGCCACCACGCCGTCCACCGCGCCGGGGGCGAGACCCTCGACGTGGGCGATCCCGTCGCCCTCCTGCACGGGGATGCCGCGGTCGGACGCCAGCCGCACGAAATCGGGCTCGCGCTCCACCCCGTAGGCGTCCACCCCCTCCGCGCGCAGGATCTCGATGAGCTCCCCGCGCCCGCAACCGACGTCGACGACGCGGCGCCGGTCGCCGAGCACGTCGAGGTAGCCGCGCTGGTGCACGTGCACGGCCTCCGCCGGCCGGAACCGGCCCTCGAAGCTCTCGTAGTCCATGGCCGGCAGGGCGCCGCCCGGGGCGGGCGCGGCGGCCGGGGCGGGGGCGGGGGCGTCCCCGGCGGCGGCGGGGGCCGGGGCGGGCGGCGGCGCGGCGCGGCGGTCGCGCTCCAGCCGCGCCAGCCGCGGCCCGATCTGCAGGTCGTCGACGCGCCGCGCCAGGGCGTCCAGGCGCAGCGACAGGTCGCGGATGTCGCGCTGCGCCGTCTCGCGGGCCGCGATCTCCGCGGTGAGGACCTCCTCGACGCGCACCGCCACCGCTCCCGTGACCTCGTCGGCGTGGCTCCAGGCGCGCGCGACGGCGGCGTCCGTCTGCCGCGCCAGGTCGTCGAAGACGTGCACCAGGGCGCGCAGGGTCACCTGCTTGGCGAGCGTGATCGGCCGGCCCACGACGGGCTTGCTGCTGTAACCGAGCTCCGGCCGGAACCGGACGTGCACGGGGCCGCCCGCGCGCACGGCGACCGGCCCGCTGCCCACGTCGGCGCCGTACGCGCCCCGCGCCCGCTGCGCGGCCACGCGCGCGCGGAGCGCCGCGACCAGCGCGTCGACGTCCAGCAGGCGGCCCGGGCCGGAACCGGGGGCCGCGTCCGGCCCCACCGTCTCGGTCTGGTCCTCCGTCACAGGGGGCGGACGCTAGCACCGGGCCACCGGGGCGGCGCGGCGCGCGGGCCGCGCGGCCGTAGGATGGCGCGGTGTCCGTGACCGGCGAGTACGCCCGCTTCGCCCCGCTCTTCCGCAACCTCGTGCGCCGCGAGGTGCGCCAGCGCTACAAGGGGTCGCTGCTGGGCCTGGCCTGGACGCTGCTCAACCCGGTCGTGGTGGTGCTGACCTACTCCCTGGTCTTCCACTACGTGTGGCGGGTGGTCGACATCCCCCACTACCCCCTGTTCCTGTTCACGGGGCTGGCGGTGTGGACGTTCTTCCTGGGCGGGGCGCAGATGGCCGCCAGCTCGCTGGTGGCCAACGGCAACCTGGTGAAGAAGGTGCGGTTCCCGCGGGAGATCGTCCCCGCGGCGGCCATCAGCGCCAACGCGGTCACCGCCGGCGCGATGTTCGCCGTGGCGCTGCCGCTGTGCCTGGTGATCTCCACGCGGTCCTACGCGCCGCTGGTGGTGCTGCCCGTGTTCGTCGCCCTGATCGCGGTGCTGACGCTCGGGCTCGGGCTGCTGCTGGCGTCGCTCAACGTCTACTTCCGCGACGTCGAGCACATCCTGGCCGCGCTCGCGATGCCCTGGTTCTTCCTGACGCCGATCTTCTACACGTTCGAGACGCTGCCGGGCATCCAGGCGCGCCCCGCCCTCCTGGACGTCATGTACTACGGCAACCCGGTCACCCCGTTCCTGGCGTCCATCCGCGACATCGTCTTCTTCGGGTCCTGGCCCTCGCTGGTGGACACCGCCTACTGCGTGGTGGTCGCCGCGGCCGTGCTGGCCCTGGGCGTGGCCGTGTTCCGCCGCCTGGAGCGGGAGATGGCGATCGAGCTCTAGGGGCGCGCCGCGCACCGGGCGGCGGCCGACAGGCCGTAGACCCCGATGCCGGCCACGCGGGGGTCGCCGCCCGGCAGCGGCGCCGGCGCCGGTGCGGTGGCGAGCGGCAGGTCGCGGGCGCCCCCCGGGGGCACGTCGACGGGCACGGCCAGGGACGTGGGCGTCGTCCCCACGGTGAAGGTGCGGCCGCCGACGCGCACGCGGCGGGGCAGGCCCGCGCTGACGGCCGTCAGGCGCACCGTCACGGGGCCCGGGCAGGAGGCGATCACCCGGAGGGCCCCGTCCGCCCCGAGCCAGCGGAAGGTGGTGCCGTCCGGACCGGGCTCGGCGGGGTAGCCGCCGCGGGGCAGGGCCACGGCGGCGGGCCCGGGCGGCACCCGCAGCCCGCGGGCGCCACCGGGCAGCGGGGTGGCCGGCAGCCCGGGCGGCACCGGCGTCCCCGCGTCGACGGCGGCGCGGTCGGCGCCCGCCAGGCGCAGGGCCGCCGCGGCCTGACGGCCCCCGTCGCCCACCGCCGCCTCGCCCAGGTCGGCGGCGCGCGTGCCCGCGATGCCGCCGTTCAGCAGCGGGCGGCCGTGGCGGACCTGCCGGAGCAGGTACGGGCCGAACCGGTAGTCGGCGAACCCGCGCAGCGGGTACTCCGCCACGGCGCCCCGCGCCTCCCCGAGCCAGGCGGCGACGGGATCGCGCCGCCCGAGGTCCGCCGCGGCGGGCGGGGGGGCGCGCAGCACGTCGGCCAGGGCGACGGCGGCGAGCACGGCGGCGGCCGCGCGGGCGGCGGCCGACGGCCGCTCCGCCAGGCGGGCGATCGCCAGTCCGGCCAGGCACGCCACCCCGAGCGCGGCCGCGATCGCGGCCCTCCCGTAGACCCGCCAGTAGGGGAACACCGAGTGGATCCACTCCGCGGGCGCCAGGGCACCCACCACCGGGGCCGCCGGCGACAGGGCGAGCCAGGCGCCCGCGATGGTGAGGACCCCGAGCGCCCCGCGCAGCGCCCGCCCGCCGCGCCCCCACACCAGGCCGGCGACGGCGAGCGCGATGCCGGCGAGCCCCAGGTACGAGGACAGGTCCCGGTCCACCAGCTGGGCGGGCGACAGCGCGAAGGCGCGCAGGTCGTCCGCCGGCCGCGCCTCCGACGGGTCGACCGCCTCCCCGGGCGCCAGCAGCACGATGGCGAGCGGCACCAGCACGAGGGCGCCGGCCCCCGCCGCGGCCGCCCCCGCGCGCAGCAGGGGCGCGCGACGCGCGGGGTGCGCCCACGCGGCCCCGACGGCGGCGGCGAGCACGGCCAGCACCACCGCCGCGACGGCCAGGGGGAGGTACGCGTTGAGGTAGGCGCAGCCCGCCGCCAGCGCGCCGAAGGCGGCGCCGGTGCGCACGCGCGGGCGGCGGGCGACGGCGACGCCCACCGCCAGCAGCACGGGCAGCGGGGCGACCAGGGCGATCGCGACGTGCAGGCGCACCTCGACCATGTGGACGGGCGCCACCATGAACAGGGCGCCGGCCGCGAGGGCGCCGGACCACCGCACCCCGAGCCGGTGCAGGGCCCAGGCGGCCGCCAGGCCCGACGTCCACAGGGCCACCCACACCAGCAGGTTGTAGGCGGGCACGGCGGGGATCAGCCGCGCGACCCCCGCGGCGGGCACGTCGTACAGCACCTGCGCGACGTCGAGCGCGCGGCGGATGGGGACCCCGTCCGGGGCGTTGGCCGTGTGCGCGACGGGGTCCCCGACCAGGTCGATCTCCCCCGTGCGGAACTGCTGCAGGCGCCACACCTCGCCCAGCGGATCGCTGGGCTCGCCGAAGACGCGGTGGTGGGGGGCGCGCAGCACCGGCCACATCAGCAGCGCCGCGGCCAGGGCGAAGGCCCCCGTCACCGGCACCAGCGGGCGCCGGGCGAGGCGCGCGGGCAGGTCCTACCCCTCGTCGGCGGGTGCGGCCTCCGCGCGCCGGTGGAACCCGACGCCGACCCCGCGGCGGGCGAGCGCGGGCAGCACCCCGCCCCGGAAGACCGCCTCGGTGGAGACGGGGCGGTCCGGGTCGTCGACCGTGCACACGGCGACCGCGTAGGCGGCGATGGACCGCAGGCCCGGCGTGCGCTCGACGACCCGCTCCCAGCGGCGCACCAGCGGCATCGCCGCGTCCCCGACGAACGGGTACGCCCGGGTCTCGAGCATGCGGATCTCGACGCGGTCGAAGGTGGCGTCGAGCAGGCCGCGCAGGTACGGGACCGAGAAGTGGTCGTGCCCGTGCAGACGGGTCATGTGCACGTAGAAGAGCGGGTTGTACCGGTTGCACTCCACGATCACGGCCACGCCGTCCGGGCGCAGGACGCGGCGCATCTCGCGCAGCGCCCGGCCGGGCTCGGCGACGTGGTGCAGCGCGTCGCGTTCGAGCACGGCGTCGAAGCCGCCGTCGCCGAAGGGGAGGCGCTCGGCGCTGCCCTCGACGAACGTGACGCCGGGGCTCGGCAGGCGCCACCCCTCGGACGCCTCCACGTCGACGGCCGTCACCTCGTGGCCCTGCGCGGCCAGCCGCCGCGCGTCGTCGCCCGGACCGCAGCCGATCTCCAGGATCCGCCGCCGGCCACGGAGCGTGTCGCCGATGCCCTCCCAGATGCGGGCGTGGTAGTGGGCGGCCTGGACCCTCATGCGCGGCGCAGGACCACGCTCAGCTGCATGCTGCCCCGCCGGTGGCGCATGCGGGCGAGGTCGCGGCGCTCGCACCACCACCAGAACCGGTCGGCGAGGCGCGCGGGCAGGCGCCCCGTCAGGGCGATCTGGACGGCCTTGACCGCGTGGGCCGTGAACTGGGCCTGGACGGGCACGAAGCCCGCACGCCGGCACGCCTGACCCAGGTCCTCGGCCCCGTAGCGGCGCAGGTGGCCGAGCCGGCGGTCGTGCAGCCAGTTCGGCAGCCAGAACACCGGCGAGAAGTACCGCAGCGCGTGCGGGACGGTGACGAAGGCGCGGGCACCCGGCCGCAGCACGCGGGCGAGCTCGCGCAGGGCGGCGTGGTCGTCGGGGACGTGCTCGATGATCGCGATGGCCAGGCCCACCTCGAAGGCCGCGTCGGCGAAGGGCAGGGCGTCGGCGGAGCAGCAGACCCACAGGGTGAGGTCGGCGACGCCCTCGGCCTCGGCGTGGCGGCGCGCGGCGCGCATCCCCTCCAGCGAGAGGTCGCAGCCGACGGAGGGGCGCCCCGCTCGGGCCGCCTCGATCACCGTGTAGCCGGAGCCGCCGACGGCGACATCGATCAGCGGGGCGCCCGGGCCCCCGAGCGCGTCGGCCGCCCGCAGGCGGTCGATGTAGCTGCGCCGCCACGGCTCGAGGGCGTAGCGGGTGTACCCGGCGAACTCGGCGTCGAAGTAGCTGCGCTGCTGGGCGTACTGGTCGTCCTCGAGCCCGGCGGCGTCCACCAGCACCGGCACGCCGTCGACCACCGGGAAGCGGTGGGCGTCGCCGGCGCACACCAGCTCGTCCCCCTCCTCCCGCAGCTCCGTGCGGCAGCGGGGACAGCGGAGCAGGGCCAGGAGGGCGGCGCGCGGGGTCGCGGACGCGTCGGGGGCGGCGGGCACCGCGCAAGGCTACCTGTGCACCCCCGGACCCGGCGGCCCGGGGCGGCGGCCGTCGCGCGCGACCCCGCCGAGGTCCCGGCCGGGGCGCGCCCGATAGGGTCCCCGGGTGCACAGGACCTCGACCGAGACGATCGCGGCGCCGCTGCGCCTGCGTCTCGCGGATCGGCTGCGCCGCTCGCACGGCGTGCGCTCGGGGGCGGTGCTGGGCGTCGCGGCGCTCGTCTTCAGCCTGACGGGCTACCTGTTCCAGACCGCGTGCATCCGGTTCCTCGGCCCCTCGCGGTACTCGGACGTCGCGGCGCTGCTCGCGCTGAGCGCGGTGATCGCGGTGCCGCTGGGCAGCGTGCAGACGCTGATCGCCCGCGAGGCCGCGTACCTCTCGGCCCGCGGCGCCAGCCCCGCCCTGCGCGGCTACTTCCGCCGGGTCATGGCCGTGACGGTGCCCTGCGCCCTCGCCGTGCTGGGCCTCGCGCTCGCCCTGACGCTGCCCATCGAGGACGTCCTGAACATCGCCTCCGCGGGCGTCGTCGTGGCCGGCCTGAGCGCGCTGGGCTTCCTGATCGTCGGCGCGATCCTCTACGGATTCCTGCAGGGGCTCCAGCGGTTCCCGCAGCTGGCGCTCAACTACATCCTGTCCGGGATCGCCAAGCCGGTCCTGGTGGTGCCCGTGCTGTTCGCGGGGCTCGGCGCCGCCGGCGCACTCACCGTGAACACCGTCGCGGCCGCGGGCGCGGTGTGCCTGGCGCTGTTCGCGCTGCGCGACCTGTGGGGGCGCGGCGGCGGCGGGGGCGCCAGCGACGTGCGGCCGCCGCGGGTGGCGGCACGCGAGGTCGTCGTGCTGGTGATCGGGTCGCTGGCGTTCGCGTCGCTGACCAACCTCGACATCGTGCTCGCGGCCTATTACCTCGACGGGGAGGCGGCGGGCATCTACGCCGCCGCGGCGCTCGTCGGCAAGTTCGTGCTGCTGGCGCCCACCAGCGTGGTCACCGTGCTGCTGCCCAAGGCCGCGTCCCGCGCCGCCGCGGGCGTGGCGTCGCGCCGGATCCTGCTGCTGTCGGCCGGGGTGACCCTGGCGCTGACGCTGGTGAGCACCGGCCTGCTCGCCCTGCTGCCCGAGTCGGTGCTCGTGTGGGCCTTCGGGCCCGACTTCCGCGAGTCGACGGCCCTGCTGGGCTGGTTCGGGCTGGCGATGACCGCGGCGGCGCTGGTGAACGTCTACCTCTCGGTGTACCTGGCGCACCGCGACCTCGGGTTCCCGCTGCTGGTGGGCGTGGCCGCGATCGCCCAGGTGGTGATCATCGCGCTGTGGCACCCCGACCCGCGCGCGATCGTCCTGGCCACGCTGGCCTGCTGCGCCGCGGTGATCGTGATCCACGAGGTCGCGTTCCCCCACCGCCTGACCCGGATCCGCCGGGCGCCGGCGGCGTCGCGGACCGGGTGAGGGCGGCCCGCGCCGGGGCGGGCGCCGGCCCGCTCCCCATCTCCCGCAGCCGCATCCTCATGGCCGCCCACGGGGCCGCCGACTCGCCGCCCGGCTCCGGGCTGCGGGACTACCTGCTGGCGCGGGGCGCGCACGTCACGACGGTGTTCCACCCCCTGGTGCCCGAGCACGGGGACCGGCACGAGATCGTCACGTACCGCCCGGACGGGCGCGCGTGGCGACGGATCGTGCGCCTGCCCAGCCGGCCCCCGTACACCTTCCCGCTGGACGCCCTGGTGCCGCCCTGGCCCCCGGCCGTGGACGTCTGGTTCGGGTTCAACAACCTGCTGGCGGCGCGGGGCATCGCGGCGCGTGCGGCCGGTCGCGCGGGCCGGGTCGTCTACTGGGCGGTCGATTTCGTGCCCGACCGCTTCGGCGCGGGCTCGCCCATGACCCGGGCGTACGACCGGCTCGACGCCTGGGTCTGCCGGCACGCGGACCACTGGGTGGACCTCTCCCGCCCGGCCATGGAGGGGCGGGCGGCCCGCCACGGGCTGGCCCCCGGGCAGGCGGCGCCCGCGCAGGTGGTGCCGGTGGGCGTGTGGCTGGACCGCGTGCCGCAGGTGCCCGAGGACGGCTGGCGCGCCCGCCGGGTCGCCTTCCTCGGGCACCTGGTGCCGCGCCAGGGCGTGGCACGCCTGGTGGAGGCGATCGCGGTGCTGCGCCGGCGCGGCGACGACGTGGGGCTCGACATCGCGGGCCACGGACCGGAGGAGCCGGAGCTGCGGCGGGCCGCGGCGGCGCTGGGCGTGGCCGACCTCGTCCGGTTCCACGGCTTCCTCGCGGACCACCGCGACGTCGAGGCGTTCCTCACGCGCGCGTCGGTGGCGGCGGCGCCCTACGAGACCTCCGCGGACTCGTTCACGCGGTTCGCCGACCCCTCCAAGCTGAAGTCGTACCTGGCCGCCGGCCTGCCGATCGTCATGACGGACGTGCCGCACAACGCCGCCGAGCTGGCCGCGCGGGGCGGGGCCGAGGTGGTGGCGTACGCGCCCGAGGCGATCGCGGACGGCATCGCCCGCTGCCTGGCGTCACCGGAGTCGTGGGGCGCGCGCCGGGCCGCCGCGCTTGCCTACGCCGTGGGCTTCGACTGGAATACCGTGCTCGGCGCGGCCCTGCCGCGCATGGGCCTCGTCGAGTAGCGCCGGGCCCCGCGGGGCCGGATCACCACAGCAAGGAGCGGGATGCCAGTCGCCATCGTCACCGGCTCGGGGGGCCTGATCGGCTCGGAGTCCGTCGCGCACTACGTCGCGGCGGGCTACGACGTGATCGGCATCGAGAACGACATGCGGGCCCGGTTCTTCGGGCCCGACGCCTCGACGTCGGCGACCACGCGGCGGCTCCTCGACCGGCACGCGGAGTTCCACGTCGAGGAGATGGACATCCGCGACCGCGAGGGCGTCGAGCGCCTGTTCGCCCGCCATGGCGCCGCGATCGAGCTGATCGTCCACACGGCCGCCCAGCCGTCGCACGACTGGGCGGCGGGGGACCCGCACACCGACTTCGGCGTCAACGCGGTCGGGACGCTGAACCTGCTGGAGGCGACGCGGCGCCACGCCCCCACGGCCACCTTCGTGTTCACCTCGACGAACAAGGTCTACGGCGACCTGCCCAACGCCCTGCCGCTCGAGGAGGGCGAGACGCGGCTGGAGCTGCCGGCCGGCCACCGCTACCACCGCGGGATCGACACCTCGATGTCGATCGACCGCTCCATGCACTCGCTGTTCGGGGTGTCCAAGGCGGCCGCCGACCTGATGGTGCAGGAGTACGGCCGCTACTTCGACATCCCCACCGTCTGCTTCCGCGGCGGCTGCCTCACCGGCCCGAACCACGCCGGCGCCCAGCTGCACGGGTTCCTGTCGTACCTGATGCGCTGCACGGTCTCCGGCCAGCCCTACACGGTGTTCGGCTACGGCGCGAAGCAGGTGCGCGACAACATCCACTCGGCCGACCTGGTGGCCGCGTTCGACGCCTTCCACCGCGCGCCGCGCGCGGGGGCCGTCTACAACATCGGCGGCGGGCGCGAGAGCAACTGCTCGATGCTGGAGGCGATCGACCTCTGCCAGCGCATCGCGGGGCGCGAGCTGGAGTGGACGGTCGTGGACCAGAACCGCATGGGCGACCACCGCTGGTGGATCAGCGACCTGGACGAGTTCCGGCGTGACTACCCCAGCTGGTCGCTGCGGTACGACGTCGAGGGCATCCTGCGCGAGATGCACGCGCAGAACGCCGAGGCCTGGTCGGTGGCGGCGGTCTGACCGCGCGCCTCCCGCAGGGTCCGCCGTGACGCTCGTCGACACCCTCCTGCGCCTGCCCGGGCGCACGCTCGCCGTGCCCGGGTGGTCGGTGGTGACCGAGACCGTGCACCGGCGCCGGCGCGGCATGCCCGCCCGGGCCGAGCACGTGACGCCCGCCGGGGTGCGCCTGCGGCTGGACCTCGGCGACTGGGTGCAGCGGACGATCTACTACGACAGCTGGGAGGTCCCCGAGCTGGCCCTCGTGCGTTCGCTGGTGCGGCCCGGCGACGTCATGCTGGACGTGGGGGCCAACATCGGGCTTTTCGCGCTCACCGCGGCCCGGGCCGGCGCCGTGACGCACGCCTTCGAGCCCGTGCCGGCCAATGTCGACGCCCTCCGGGCCAACGCGGCCCTCAACCCCGGCGCGCCCGTGGAGGTGTTCGCCGCGGCCCTCGGGGACGCCCCCGGCACCATGCTGCTGGGCCTCCCCACCGAGCACGACAGCGGCGCGCGGATGAGCGGGTTCTTCACGCGCGGGGGCACCCACCGGCAGGTGGAGTGCCCGGTCACCACGATCGACGCCCACCTCGCCGCGCACGGCATCGCGCGCGTGCGGGTGATGAAGATGGACGTGGAGGGCGCGGAGCCCCTGGTGCTGGACGGCGCGGCGCGGACGCTGGCCGCGCACCGCATCGACGTGATCCTGCTCGAGGCGAGCGTCTACGCGCTCGGCCGCCAGGGGTACGGGCTCGGCGACCTGGTGCGGCCCCTGACGGCGGGCGGGTACCACCTGTTCCGGCTGGCGTCCCGCGGGCGGCTGCAGCCCTGGCACTACCGGGGCGAGCCCTCCGTGCCGGCGCGCGCGGAGGGCCCGGTGCACCCGCTGCGGTCGGTGGTCTGGGGCATCCAGGACCTGCGGCGCCACTTCAACCTGGTCGCCGTCCGCGGGGACCACCCCGCGCTGTCCGCCGGCCGGATCGCGGTGCGCGACCTCTGACCCCCCGCGGGCGCGTCCCACGGCTCGCCGGGCCCCTGGCGGCGCTCGCCGTGCTGGCCGCGCTGGCGGCGTGGGTCGTGTGGCCGGCGCCCGTGCACCCCACGACCACCGTCACGGCCCCCCTGGGCTATGACGTCAGCTCGAGCATCGGCAAGTTCGGCGCGATCGCGCGCGAGGGGCGCACGCCCTTCGAGGGCGGCCGCCTGGAGTCCGTCGCCTGGCCGGACGGCGTGGCCATGACGCCGGGGCTCGACCTGGCCCAGTTCCTGTCGTCCGGGCCGCTCTGGCTGGCGAGCGCTGCCGTGGGACCGGTCGCGGCGCACAACGGGCTGGCGTTCCTGGGGCTGCTGCTCTCGGGCGCCGTGGCGCTCGCGCTGGTGCGGTCGCTGAGCGGCAGCACGTGGGCGGGGTTGGTGGCGGGCGTGGCGCTGCTGCTGGCGCCCCACATGCAGCTGACGGTGCGCGCGGCGCCCACGTACACGCACATGTGGCTGTTCCTGCTGCCGCTGTGGGCCGCCGTCGCGCTGGTCCGGGCGCCCGGCCGGCGGACGGCGCTGCTCGCCGGCGCCGCCGTACTGCCCGCGCTGTTCTGGACGCCCTACTACACCCTGCACGTGCTGGTGGAGGCGCTCGCGCTCGGCGTGGTGGCGGCGGTGCTGATCGGCCGGAGACACGGGCGGGCACGGGCCCTGCGCGCCCTCGGACTCACCGCGCTGCCCGTGCTGGCCGGCCTGGTCGCGTACCTGCTGATCGGGCTGGCCACCTCGTTCGCCGACGCGCCCGAGCGGGCCGCGGGCGACGCCTACGCGCAGTCCGCCCACCCCCTCATGTACCTGGTGCCCGGGTATCCGGGCCTGTTCTGGGGGGACGCGCCCAACGAGGCCCTCGCGGAGGTCGTCCCGCGCGCCCGGTTCACGAACCTGTACCTCGGGCTCTCGGTGCTCGCGCTCGCCGCCCTCGCCCCCGTGGGCGTGCTGCGCGCGCGCCGCCGGGGGGGACGCCCTCGCGACGCCGCCCCGGTGGCCCTGGCGGCCGGGGCGGCGCTGCTGGCGGCCGCGTGGTCGCTGCCCCCGACGCTGGACCTCGCCGGTCTGTCCGTGCCGACTCCCGCGGAGCTGACGACGACCCTCGTGCCCGGGCTGCGGGCCGGGCAGCGGTTCGTGATGCCCGTCCTGGCCCTGGTGGCGGTGCTGGCCGGCCTCGGCACGGCCCGCCTGCTCGCCGGCCGTGCGTCCCGCACCGCGGCCGCCCTCGCCGTGGCGCTGGTCGCGGTGGTGGCCGCCGACCTGGCCGTGGATCCGGCCGGGCGCACCACGCGCGTGCCGCGGTCGGAGGCGCTCGCGGCCCTGCGCGCCGCCCCGTGGGGCCCCGCCATCCACTACCAGCGCCCCGACGACGGCACGACGCTGCTGGTGGGCGCGGTCGCCCGCCCCTGCGTGCTGCAGGCCCAGCACCGCCAGCCGCTGCTGAACGCGTGCAACCTGGTGGTGCCCCCCACGACGCCGGCCCGCCTGGTGGCCCTGGACGACCCGGCCGACTGCGCCAACGTGGCCGAGCTGTGGCGGGAGGGGGCGCGCTACGTGATCGCCGACGCGGGGGTCGCGCCGTTCCCCGGCTGCGTGGGCACCGAGGTGCTGGCGCGGGACGACCGCCACACGGTGCTGCGGATCAGGGGGTAGGCGCCGCCGCGCGCACGAAGCCCTCGTGCTCCAGGTAGCGCAGCACCCGGCCGGTGGGGCTGCCCGCGCCGTCGGGCGGCGGCACGGGCGTCCAGGGACCCGCCAGGAAGCGGCGCAGCACGCCGAGGTCGAGGCCCGACAGCACGACCGGTCCCCCCAGGCCGTCCTGCCGCTCGGTGACCGCGCGGTGCACCAGGCACGGGTGCCCCAGCTGCGCGCACTCCTCCTGGCTGCCCCCGGAGTCGGTCACCAGGAAGGTGCTGCGGCGCAGCAGGGCCAGGAAGGGGAAGTACCGCTGCCGCGGGATCCGCCGCAGCCCGTCGCCGAACAGGTGGTCCAGGCCGGCGGCGGTGACGGCGCCCACGGTGACGGGGTGGTCGACGAACAGCAGCGGCACCCGCCGCGACGCGTCGCGCAGCAGCTCCAGCACCGCCCGCAGCGCGGCGTGGTCGTTGAGCAGCTCGAAGCGGTGCATCGACACCAGGCCGAAGGTCCCTTCGGGGACGGGCACCGCGGGCGTGGCGGCGGCGGCCATCTCCAGGCTGTCGCGGATGGTGTTGGCGCCGGTGTCGACGATCGTTCCGCGCACCCGCGCCCGCCGCAGGTTGCCCGCCGCCCATGCCCCGGGGGCGAGGTGGATGGTGGCGATGCGGGAGGTGATGCGCCGGTTGACCTCCTCGGGGAACGGGTTGCGCCAGTCGCCGCTGCGCAGCCCCGCCTCCAGGTGGGCGACGGGGGCGCCCACGAGGCGGCCGATCAGGGCGCCGAGGACGGTGGTGAAGGTGTCCCCGTGCACCAGCACCAGCGGCCGCGGGGCCGACCGCGCCGCACGGCGCAGCGTGCCCCGGGCGGCGAGGGCGCCGCGTGCGACGTCGGCGAGCCACCGCGGGATCTGGGCGGGGCGCGTGAGGTCGCGCCCGCCGGCGCCGCGGGCGACCCAGACGTCCGGGTCCCGCAGGCCGAAGTCACGCAGCATCGTCGGGATCTGCTCCGGCTGCTGACCGGTGCAGACGGTGGTGGCGGGGGCGCCGCGCTCCTCCAGGCGGCGCAACAGCGGCGCCAGCTTGATGAGCTCGCCGGTGGTGCCGTAGACGACGATCACGCGGGCGCCCCGCGTCGCCGCCATGCGGCCGCCGCAGCCTTGGCGACCCCCCGCCAGACACCGGCGCCGTAGGCGAGGGCCCACACCGGGCCGAGCCAGGCCAGCGTGAGGACGTCGCGCGGGGGCCTCCGCAAGGCCACGCCCACGGCCCCGGCCGCCAGCGGCGCGACGGGCGCGAGCGCCAGGGCGCGCCGCGGGTGCCGGGCGGCGGCGAGGGCGCCCATGAGGCTCAGGGGCAGGAACGCGGCGATGACGGGGGCGAACCGGGCCCCCCGGCGCAGGTGGCCGTCGACGAACACCACGCCGCGGTGGTGGGTGTGGCGCAGGAAGCGGCGGCCGGTGTCACGGGCGCGGTACAGGCAGGAGAAGCCCGGCGAGATGTTGATGCGGGCGCGTTCGGCCAGCGAGCGGATGAGGATCGTGTCGTCGTTCGCGTCGCGGGCGTCCGCGTAGTAGCTGGAGAAGCGGCCCATCGCCCACAGCAGGTCGGCGCGCGGCGCCAGGAAGCAGGTGGTGCCCTTGGGGAAGCGGTCGAACTCCTCGAGCCCGTAGCTCGTGGTGCGGGGGTCGCGGAAGTACGCGGCGAACGCGGCCTCGGTGAGGACGTTCCAGAACCGGGCGTAGGGGTTGCCCGCGACCTCGATGTCGACGTGCGCGTTCCAGAGGGCCGGGGTGCCGTCGGCCGGCAGGTGCGCGGCCACGAACGCCAGCGCATCGGGACGGATCGACACCCGGCTGTCGATGAGCAGCACCAGCTCCCCGGCGGCGGCCTCCACGCCGATGCGCCGGGCCGCGAACCGGCCCGCGTTGGCCTGACGGATCACCCGCAGCGGCACCGGCGCGCGCAGCCGCGCGAGCGCGTCGCGCGTGGCCCCGTCCGACCCGTCGTCGACCACGACGATCTCGGGGTCGCGGAACGGCGACGCCGCCAGGGCGACGCACACGTCGTCCACGACCGTGCCGATCCACCGCGGCTCGTTGTACACCGGGATCACCACTGACAGCGTGGGGGTCAGCGGACCACCTCCGCGCCGAGGTCGCGCACGCGCAGCGACACGCTGCGGGCGTCCCCGCCGCCGATGGGCTGCGGACCGGGCACCCCGCGCAGGGTGACGGTGTGCGTGCCCTCCGGCAGCCGGCCCAGGTCGAGGGTGACCCGGGTGTAGGAGCCCACGCGCAGGCGGCGCAGGGTGCGTCCGTCGCGGCGGAACTCCGCGGTGCGCGCGGCGCCGAACGACGCGACGGTCAGCGAGAGGCGCACGCGGCGGCGCCCGTCGGCGCCGTAGACCCGGATGACCCCCTCGTCGGCCTGCAGCCACTGGGCGGTGGTGCCCGACTCGGGCTCGGGGGCGCCGAAGCCGCCCTCGGTGCGCGCCACCACGCCGCCGCTCGGGCGCGGCGTCGCCCGGACGCGGTAGATGACGGCGTCGGGGGTGCGGGCCACCCGCTGGAACCAGGGGTTGCGGGCGCCGGCGTCGGCCGGCAACGAGTCGTCCGGCAGGGCGGGCTGGTACGGCGGGGTGGTCTGCGGGGGCAGGTCGGTGTGCACGACGGCGTAGCGGATGCCGTTGGCGTGCAGGGCCCGCCCGCTGGCCGGGTCGTCGGGCGACGCCACCGCCGCCGACAAGGCGACGGCCTCGGGCCGGATCGCCGGGTTGAGCGTCGGCTTGCCGTGCCGCGCCTGCCAGAAGATGTAGTAGAGCGAGCGCGGGGTGTTGAGGGGCACCACGGGGTAGTTGGCGACGGCCCCATCGCCGGGCAGGGCGCGCACCGCCTGCACCCATGGCGGCGGCGGCGAGGCCGAGGCGAACACCCGCGGCGGGCCGTTGGTGTACTCGACGAACGCGACCCCGATGGCCACGGCGGCGATCGCGGCCGCGGGCACGCGGCCCCGCAGCCGGGGGGCGGCCGCCAGCCGCGCCACCCCGATGGCGGCCAGCACGGCCAGCGCCGCGCTGACGATCACGAAGGCGCGCACGAAGAAGCGGAACTGGGGTGCGAGGTCGAACATCAGCGCGCCCAGGGACGGGAGGTGCGCGGTCTCGCCGACCCGGGCCCAGTCGCGCCAGTACCCCGCCTCGAGGGGCACGTAGGGCCCCATCATGATCAGCAGGCCGGCCAGGGCGGCGGTCACCATCAGGGGCCGGGCGAAGGCCGCGCGCTCGCCGAGGGGCCCCAGGCGGCGGGAGCGGCGCCTCCACAGCGCCACCCCGGCCAGCGCCAGGGCGGCGTAGCCCAGGTAGATCGCCTGCTCGTAGACGGGCATGTCGTAGAGGTGGGTCAGGATGGCCCGCTCCACCTCGCCGTCCACGAACGGCTGGTCGTGGGGCGGCAGCACCAGCATCCAGGGCCGCGCCGAGTAGCGCGTCGCCTCGCTGATGGGGTGCGTCGTCTGCTCGGCGACCAGGTCGTCCTGCGCGGCCCGCAGCGACGGCGCCACCAGGGGCAGCAGCACGGCGAGCGCCACCGCGCCCGCGATGCCCACCCGCACGGCGGCCGTCCGCGCGAAGTGCCCCACCTCACCGAGCCCGAGGGCGCCCTCCCGCCGGCGGTGGAGCGCCAGCCGCACGACGAACACCAGGGCCACGACCAGCGTCGCCCAGAGCACGAACCACGCGTAGTAGTACGACGTGGCGGCCACGAGCCCGTAGGCCGCGCCGGCCAGCACGGCGTCGCGCTTCCGGCCGCGGCGGAACAGCACGATCAGGGCCAGCAGGAACAGCGGGATCCACTCGATCGCGGCGAGCGAGTTGTACTGCATCGCCACCGCGAGGTGGAACGGCGAGTACGTGTAGACGAAGCCCGCCACGGCGGCGGCCGCGCGGCTGCCCGTGAGGTACCGGGCGAGCAGGTACATCGTGCACCCGGCGAACACGAAGCTCAGGAAGATCTGCCCGTTGTAGGCGCCGAGCCCGTGCCCGAAGCCGCCCAGCAGCAGGGAGTACACCCGGTCCATGGGCTGCAGCACCTGGTCCGGCAGGGCGTAGCCGAAGGGCGCCTGCAGCTCCGGCGACATGCGGGTGGAGCCGTCGCCCAGGTAGGCGTCGTGGAGGGCCCCGTACACCCACGATCCGCCCCAGTTGTCGTTGCCGAAGCCGTAGAACCCGCTGAACGGGTGGCGGGCCAGCGGCCAGGTGGCGTACACGGCGACGAGCAGGTAGCCGGCGACGACCAGCAGTGCCTCGACCACCGTGGCGCGGCGGGGCGCCCGGGGGCGGATCAGGGACGGCAGCGGTGGCGGGGGGTCGGCCTCGTACCCACGGGCATGCCGGGGACCCTAGCCGAGCCCGCGCGCCGGATGAGGGCGCCGGGTCCCGGCATACTCACCCCCGTGGAGCCGGCGACGGGCATCCGGGGCGACGGGCCGCGGGAGACGACGGCGGGCGGCGGGGGCGGCGCGCCGGTACACGCCCCGCACCTGTCGGTGGTGGTGCCGTGCTTCCGCCAGGAGGCGGTGATCGCGGACAACCTCCGCGAGATCGTCGCCCGCGTCGAGGCGCTGGGCGTCCCGTTCGAGGTCGTGCTCGTCTCCGACGGCAGCCCCGACGCCACGGAGCGGCGGGCGGCGGCCGTGGGCGACCCGCGCGTCCGCGTCATCGCCTACGACCGGAACATGGGCAAGGGGTACGCCCTCCGCACGGGCTCGCTCGCGGCCCGTGGCGACTGGATCGCGTGGGTCGACTCCGACCTCGACCTGGACCCGTCGCTGCTGGGGGAGTTCCTGCGCGCCGCCGACGCGGAGCGCCTCGACATCGTGGTGGGCAGCAAGCGCCACCCGGCCTCGCAGGTCGACTACCCGGCCAAGCGTCGTCTGTACTCGTGGCTGTACCAGCGGCTGGTGAAGCTCCTGTTCCGCCTGGACGTGCGCGACACGCAGGTCGGCATGAAGCTCTTCCGCCGCCGCGTGCTGCACGAGGTGCTGCCCGTGGTGGTCGTCAAGCGGTACGCGTTCGACCTCGAGATCCTGGCGGTCGCGCGTTCCTTCGGCGCCGACCGCATCGCCGAGGCGCCCGTCCGCCTGGACTACCGGTTCAGCGGCACCGGGATGAACTGGCGCGCCATCGCGCAGGCGCTGTGGGACACCGCCGCCGTCTTCTACCGGTTGCGCCTCCTGGGCTACTACGACCGGCGGCGCGTCCTCGCCCACCGCATCGCCTTCCACCGCCCCGCACGGATGCCCACGGTGACGGTGCTGGTCACCGCGGGGTCGGCGCGGCCGGCCGACGCACCCGCCCACCTGGACGGCATCCTCGAGCGCCTGCCGCCCGCCGTGCCCGTCGTGGTGGTGGCGCCGCCGGACCTCGTGGCGAGCCTGGAGCGCCCGGGCCGGGTGACCGCGGTGCGCGCGGCGCGGGGCGACGAGCGCGCCGCCGTGGCCGCCGCCGCGCTGTCGGCGGGCACCGACCTGCTCGCGTTCGTCGACCTCGACTCGCAGCCCACCCGGCACTGGCTCGCGTCCGCGCTGCCGCTGTTCGGCGACCCGATGGTGGCCGCCGTCGCGGGGCCCACCGTGCCCGCCCTCACCGGCGACACCGCCCGGGACGCGGCCGGCGTGCTGATGGAGTCCCGCATCGGGGTCGGGGGGGCGCGGGCGCGGCATCACGTGGGGGTGGTGCACGAGGTGGGCGACTTCCCGCTGCGCAACCTGTTCGTGCGGTCGGAACTGGTGCGGCGCCTGCTGGAGGACGGCCTGCCCCTGGACGACCGCCTGGTCACGACGCTGCGCCGCCGCGAGGGCCTCTCGGCGATCTCCAGCCCGGACGTGGTGGTCACCACCAGCCCCCCGCCGCTGTGGGGGCCGCACCTGCGACGGCTGTTCCGCGCGGCCCAGGCGCGGGGCCGGGCCGGGGGCGACGCCCCCCTGCGGGCGCGCCACGTGGTGCCCGCCCTGTGGACGCTGGCCGTCGCGCTGGGGCCGCTGGCGCTGGCCCGGGGCGGCCGGGTGCGCCGCCTGTGGCTGGTGCCCGCCCTGCTCTACGTGGCCCTGCTGTCGTGGTTCGCCGCGCTGCTCGCGCTGCTGCACCGGCGGCCGCGCCTGGCGCTCACCAGCGCCGGGGGGGCGGCGGCGTCCCACCTGGCGTTCGGCGCCGGGCTCCTGACCGGGCGGCTCCGCCGCCTGCTGCGTACCTAGGCCGGAGCGCCCCGGGCGCGCAGCCGCGCGAGGTCGGCGTCGACCATCATGTGGACCAGGCCCTCGAAGTCGACCTCCGGGCGCCAGCCCAGCCGCTCGCGGGCCTTCGTGGCGTCGCCCACCAGCAGGTCCACCTCGGCGGGCCGCATGAAGGCCTCGTCCAGCACCACGTGGTCGTCCGGGTCGAGGCCCACCCGGCCGAAGGCGAGGTCCACGAGACGCCGCACCGAGTGCGTCTCGCCGGTCGCCACCACGTAGTCGTCCGGCCGGTCCTGCTGCAGCATCAGGTGCATCGCCCGGACGTAGTCGCCGGCGTAGCCCCAGTCGCGCTGCGCGTCGAGGTTCCCCAGCCGCAGCTGGGCCGACAGGCCGAGCGCGATGCGGGCGACGCCGTCGGTGACCTTGCGGGTCACGAACTCCAGCCCGCGCCGGGGGCTCTCGTGGTTGAAGAGGATCCCCGACGAGCAGTGCATGCCGTAGCTCTCGCGGTAGTTCACGGTGATGTAGTGGCCGTAGCACTTGGCCACCCCGTACGGGCTGCGCGGGTGGAACGGGGTCATCTCGTCCTGCGGCGTCTCGCGGACCTTGCCGTACATCTCGCTGGACGACGCCTGGTAGAAGCGGATGCCGGGATCCACCTGCCGGATCGCCTCCAGCAGGCGGGTGACCCCCACGGCGGTGAACTCGGCGGTGAGCACCGGCTGGCTCCAGGAGGTGGGCACGAAGCTCTGCGCGGCGAGGTTGTAGACCTCGTCGGGCTCCACCTCGAGGAGCGCGGCCGTGAGCGAGGGCTGGTCGAGCAGGTCGCCCTGCACGAAGCGCAGGCGGTCGCGCAGGTGCTCGATGCGCTCGTACGACTCGGTGGAGGAGCGCCGGACGACCCCGCACACCTCGTACCCCAGGCCGAGCAGGTGCTCGGCGAGGTAGGAGCCGTCCTGTCCCGTGATGCCGGTGATGAGCGCCGTCGGCAACGTCAGTCCTCCCCGCGGGCGATCCGCGCCCGCCACCAGTCGAGGCTGTCGGCGAGCGTCGTGCTCAGGGGGATCTGCGGCGTCCAGCCGAGCTCGTCGCGGAGGCGACGCGGGTCACCGTATAGGTCCGGCTGCTCGCCGCTGCGCACCAGGCCGGCGTCGCTGACCACGCGGGCGTCCAGCCGGGAGATCTCCGCCAGGCGCTCCACCAGCTCGCGCACGGCCACCGACCGGCCGCTGCAGGCCAGGTAGGGGTGCGCCGGGTCCCCGCCCTCCAGCAGCAGCGCGTACGCGCGCACCATGTCGCGGACGTCGGTGAAGTCGCGGCGGGTCTCCACGTTGCCCACGTGGATGTCCACCGCGGCGCGCCCCTCGGCCTCGGCGCGGGCGAGCTGCCGCGCGACGTTGGGGATGACGAACCGTGGGTCCTGGCCGGGCCCGACGTGGTTGAAGGCGCGCACCCGGATCACCGGCATCCCGTAGGCCGCGGCGTACTGCGCGGCGGCCAGGTCGGCCGCGGCCTTGGAGGCCCCGTAGGGCGAGACGGGGTGGAGCGGCGTGCCCTCCCCCACGGGCAGGGCGTCGAGGGGCACCCGCCCGTGGATCTCCCCCGAGGTCACCACCAGGCAGCGCGGCGACGGGGTGCGCGGACGCAGCGCCTCCAGGACCGCCAGCGTCCCGCCCAGGTTGGCGTCCCACGTGCCCCGGGGGTCGGCGAACGAGGCGCCCACGGACGAGGCGCCCGCGAGGTGCACGACGGCGTCCGGATCGGCGGCGGCCACGACGCGGGCGACCGCGGCGGCGTCGCGCACGTCGGCGGGGTGCACGGTGATGCCCGCGGGCACCTGCTCGGGCCCCCCCGGGCGCACCAGGCCGTGGACCTCGTGCCCCGCGTCGCGCAGGTGGGCGGTCAGGTGGTGGCCGACGAAGCCGGTCACGCCTGTGACGAGGACGCGCACCGGGCGGCACGCTACACGCCGCCCCCGCGCGCCCCCCGCCGGGGGGCGCCGGGCGGGGCGGGGTCCCGGTCCCGGAAGGACCAGGCGTAAGGGTTGTGTGACGCGGATGCCGGCGCGGAGGCCCTGTGACCGTAGGATCACATGCGCATGCCGACCCTCCGCCACCTGCCGGCCCTGGTGGTGACCCTGCTCGCCGCCCTGGCGGTGTGGGTCCCCCTGGCCGCGGCCTCCCCCGAGGCCGTGCTCGCCGACTACTACGCCGACGGCGTGGTGGACGGCGCCTACAGCGTCCAGGACCTGAGCCGCGCCCTCGTGCTGGCGCGTGCCCAGGAGGAGGCCCAGTACGCGGACGCGGCGACGGCGATCGAGGCCAGGCGCTCGCTCGCCATCGCCGGCGTGCGCGCGCCGGGCGGCGCCCGTGGCGGCGATGCGCCGGCCAAGGAGCCCCTCACGGGGTCGGGGGGCGACGCCCGGGGACTGGAGATCCCGCGTCCCGACCCGGCGTCGGTGCCGTCGGCGCTGCCCGTACCCCCGGTGGTGCAGCCCGGGGCCGGGGTGCCGTGGCCGTTCGTGGTGCTCTCGGTGCTCGCCCTGCTGCTCGCGCTGGGCGGCGCCAGCGCCAGCGCCTACCGGCGCCTGCGGGCCACCGCGCGCGGCTAGGGCCCGCCGGCCCGCCCCGCGGGCGGGTCGCCACCCGGCGACGGCGCACGGGGGCGTGACGTAGGATGCGGCGCCCTCCGCCCCCTCACCCGCGAGGTCCCGCCCGATGTCCGAGTCCAGCTCCAGCCTCACCCTGCGCCTCACGGTGCCGGCGACGGTCGGGACGTTCGGGCGGGTAACGGGCGCGATCGCCGACGCGGGGGGCACGCTGGGCGGCGTGGACATCGTGCGGTCCACCAAGACCCACGTCACCCGCGACTACACGGTCTACGTCGCCAGCGAGGCCGCCGGCGACGCCGTTGTGTCCGCGGTCGAGGCCGTGGAGGGCGTGCAGGTCGAGGAGGTGCGCAACCGCGTGCTGACGCTGCACGAGGGCGGCGTCATCGGCATGCGCAACCGCGTGCCGCTCACCAGCCGCGACGACCTCTCGATGGCCTACACGCCGGGCGTCGCCCGGGTGTGCATGGCGATCCACCACGACTTCGAGCAGGCCTGGGAGTACACCATCAAGGCCAACTCGGTGATGGTGGTGAGCGACGGCTCGTCGGTGGTCGGCCTGGGCGACCTGGGCGCCGAGGCCTCGCTGCCCGCGTGCGAGGCCAAGTGCCTGTTCCTGCGCGACCTGGCCGGCATCGACGCCTTCCCGCTCCCGGTGGACGCCCGCGACCCCGAGGCGATCGTCGAGGCGGTGGCGCTGTGCTCCTCGGTGTTCGCCGGGATCCACCTGAGCGACATCTCCGCGCCCCGCTGCTTCCAGATCCAGACGGCGCTGGACGCGCGGCTCGACATCCCGGTCTTCCACGACGACCAGCAGGGCACCGCGGTCGCCGTCCTGGCGGGGCTGCACAACGGCCTGGCCGTGGCGGGCGTGCCGCTCGCGGACGCCCGCGTGGTGGTGGCGGGGGAGGCGCCCGGCGCCGTCGCCACCGCGGCGCTGCTGCGGGCCGCGGGGGTGGGCGAGGTGGTCGCCGAGGCCACCCTGCCCGACACGCGCGGCGCGCACGCGCTGGTGACCTTCGACGGGGTCCGGCTGGGCCCGGCCGATCTGCCCGCGAACGCGGTGGTGTTCACGCTGGGCGCCCCCCAGCCCGAGATCGCCGCCCTCGCGCGCGTCTACGGGGACCAGCTGCCCGGCACCCCCAACCAGATCAACTCCGCGATCGCGTTCCCGGGCATCTGGCGCGGGGCGCTCGCCTGCCGGGCCACCGCGATCGACGACGGGATGCTGCTGGCCGCGGCCGGCGTCATCGCCGAGGCGGTCCGCGACGAGGAGGGCACCGTGGGCCCGGACCTCGTGGTGCCGTCGCCGCTCTCCCGCGACCTCATCGGCCACGTGGCGGAGGCCGTGCGGGCGGCGGCCGTCGACAGCGGGGTCGCCCGCACGGGGGCGGCGGCGCACTAGGCATGGGGCGCGACCCGGTCCACCAGGTCCGGCGCGTCGTCGGTCGGGGCCTGCGCGAGACGAGCCGGGTCAGCGCGGCCCTCGCGGCCCGCGTCGCCCCCTGGGCCGTGGCGCCGGCCGGGGCGGCGGTCCCGGCCGCCCCCGCACCGGTCGCATCGCCCAGGCGCGCGCCCGTGCCGGCCGGGCGGTCGGGCGGGCACGACTACGGCGCCCTGTGGTCGCCCGGCGACGAGGACGACGCGCGCGGGCTGATCCTGAACGAGCAGGACGACGTCGTCTTCGAGCGCACCGGCCGCGCGGACGCCGAGCACCTGGCCGCCTACGTGGCCCCCGGCGCGACGGCCCTGGACTACGGGTGCGGCATCGGGCGCGTCGCCCGGTACATGGCGCCGCACTGCGGCCTGCTCTGGGCCGTCGACGCGAGCCCGGCGATGCTGCGCATGGCCCGGCAGCGCCTGGCCGCGCAGGGGTCGGTCCGTCTGAGCCGGTCGACGGGGACCGCCATCCCCGAGGTGCCCGACGGCTCGGTCGACTTCGTGTACTCGCTGCTGGTGCTCCAGCACGTCGAGCGCGAGGACGCGTTCGCGATCATGCGCGAGTTCCACCGCGTGCTGCGCCCGGGCGGGCGGGCGTGGCTCACGTTCCCCAACCTGCTGAGCGACGCGTACCTGGGGGGCTTCCTGGAGTACGTGGCCACCGGGCAGTCGTCCAACGCGGCCCGGGCGCGCATGTACACCCCGCAGGAGGTGGAGCGGCTGCTGCCCGCCGCGGGCTTCACGGTCGACGCGCTCGACCCCGCCGAGAACATCGGCGTGCTGGTCACGCGCACGGGCTGAGGCCGGTCCGCCGGCCGCCCTCAGCGGCGCAGCCGCCGGCCCAGCAGCACCAGCGGCACGGGGAACAGGGCCGCGGTGAGGGCCACCAGCACGGCCACGTGGCCGAGGGTGCCCGCGCCCGCCCCGCCCAGGGCGAGGTCGCGGATGGCCGCGACGAGGTGCGAGAGCGGCAGGCACCAGCCCACGGCCTGGGCCCAGGCGGGCAGCTCGTCGAACGGGAAGAACACGCCGCCGAACAGGAACATGGGCGTGAGGACGCCCGTGTAGAAGATGTTGTAGTGCTCGATGTTCGACACGAGCGCCGTGTAGAGCATCCCGATGATCGCGAACAGCAGGGCGCCCACCGCCATCACAAGTGGCACCAGCACCACCAGCGGCGAGGCGACCAGGCCGAACCCGAGCATCACCAGCAGGAACACCAGGCCGTAGGCCAGGGCGCGGGTGGCCGCCCAGAGGTACTCGCCCACCACCACGTCCTGCACGGACAGCGGCGTGGTGATCGCCGCCTCGTACACGCGGCGGATGTGGATGCGCACGAACGAGTTGTAGGTGGTCTCGATGATGGCCCCGAACATCACCGTGGAGGCCGCGACGCCCGGCGCGATGTAGTCCACGTAGTCGACCCCGTCGACCGTGGTGAGGTACGTCCCGAGGCCGAGGCCCATCACCGCCAGGTAGGCGATCGCCTCCACGAAGCGCGGGGTGAGGGTGGTGAGCACGGTCCGGCGCCCCACCGTGGCGTTGCGCTGCCAGAACCGCAGCGCCCCGCGCGGCGAGAAGGCCCAGGGGCGGTCGCGCAGCGGCAGCGCGGGGGTGCCCGCGCCCGCCGGGGGTGCGCTCAGAGCGCCTCCATCAGCGCGCGGATGTCCTCGGCCATCCCCGCGTGGCCGTGGCGGGTGGCCTGCTCGATGCCCTCCAGCCAGGCGTCGGCGGCCTCGTCCCGGCGCCCGAGGCCCGCCAGGCACTCGCCGAGGCGGCTCCACGCGTTGCCCTCGTCCTCCTGCAGGGCGAGGTAGGCGCGGTACTCGGCCACGGCCTCCTCCAGCCGCCCCGCCCGCTGCAGCTCGGTGGCGTAGGCGAAGCGGGCGCGCGCGACGCCCGGGTCCTCGGCCACGAGGCGTGCGAAGTACTCGATGCGGTCCATGGGCCGGATCGTAGAGCGCGACCGGCCGGCGCCGGGGGACGCCCCCCGGGGAGCACGCCGAGGGCGGCGCCGTCAGGGGCGGGACGTCCCGCCGCGTCGGGGCATATGACGTCACGTGGGGGGAGGAACCGCCGCCGTCATGCCACGTCTGCAACGAAGATGCGGGGTCCCGGGGGCGTTGCTAGCGTCCACGTCGGCCCCGTGCGTGGCGGGCCGTGCCCAGCTGCCGAAGGCGTCCCGTGGACTTCTCCGACTATCTGCCCATCCTCGTGTTCATGGCGGGCGGCCTCGTCGTGGGCGGCGCCATCTTCTCGCTCAGCAAGGTGGGGCGGCCGCGCCCGAACCCGGTCAAGTCGCTGCCGTACGAGAGCGGCATCCTGGCGACCACGCCGGTGCGCCAGCGCTTCTCGATCGACTTCTACCTCACCGCGATGCTCTTCATCATCTTCGACATCGAGCTCGCGTTCATCTACCCGGTGGCCGTGACCCTGCGTGACGACGGCGCCGCCGCGCTGATCGTGCTGCTGGTCTTCGTGTTCACCGTCGTCGAGGCACTCGTCTACATCTGGAGGAAGGGGGCGCTCGAATGGCGCTGATCCCCCCGCCCGGCGCGCCGCTGGAGCGCGCGCCCCGCACCGACGACACCATCGACCGCGACCTGCGGGACCTGGTCGAGACGCAGGAGGAGGAGGCGTTCGCGAAGCGCCTGCTGCTCACGACGGTCGACCGCGCGCTGGCCTGGGCCCGCTCGTCGTCGATCTGGCCGGCCACGTTCGGCCTCGCGTGCTGCGCGATCGAGATGATGCACACGGCGACGCCGCGCTACGACATCGCGCGCTTCGGCGCCGAGGTGTTCCGCGCGTCCCCGCGACAGGCCGACCTGCTCATCGTGTCGGGCCGCGTCTCCATGAAGATGGCGCCGGTGCTCCGCCGCATCTACGACCAGATGATGGAGCCCAAGTGGGTCATCTCCATGGGCGCGTGCGCGTCCACGGGCGGCGTGTTCAACAACTACGCGATCCTGCAGGGCGTCGACAAGATCGTGCCCGTGGACGTGTACGTGCCGGGGTGCCCGCCGCGGCCCGAGAGCCTCATCGAGGGCATCCTCGTGCTGCAGCGGGTCATCGGGTCGAAGGGCCTGCCCACCTCGACCGAGCTGATGCGCGAGAACGACATGCCCCTGCCCGAGCACGCGCAGGCGGGCGCCGAGGCGCTGCGGACGCTGGGGGCAGGCCGCCGGCCGGCGCCGGCGGGCGTGGTGCCCGCGGGCCTGGGCGCGGACATGACGCCCTCGGGAGCGCGGTGAGCGAGTACCGCAACCTGCTGGACGCGGCGTGCCCGGGGGCGGTCGTGGACGAGTGGGAGGGCGCCGGCGGTGAGCTGACCATCGAGGTCGACCGCGCGCGCATCGCCGAGGTGGGGCGGTTCCTCAAAGGGGAGCCCTGCGCGTTCCGCCTGCTCGCCGACCTCACGTGCGTCGACGTGATCGGCGGCGACGGGCGCGGCAACCGCTTCCGGCTCGCGTACCAGCTGTTCTCGCTGGAGACCGGCGACCGCCTGCGGCTGCGCGTCTGGGCGGACGCCGAGAGGCCCGAGGTCGACTCCGTGACGCCCGTGTGGCGCACCGCCGACTGGCACGAGCGCGAGGTGTGGGACATGTTCGGCGTCCGCTTCCGCGGGCATCCCGACCTGTCCCGGATCCTCATGCCCTTCGACTGGGAGGGGCACCCCCTGCGGCGGGACTACCCGCTCGGGGGCGAGGACGTGCAGTTCAGCGACGCCGTCTAGAGCGAGGACCGGGCATGGGCACGGACACGGGGGCGGGGTTCAGCGTCGCGGGCGAGGCCCGCGAGGTGCTGGAGGCCGCCCGGCGCGAGGGGCGCGAGCTCGCCGAGACCGAGCGCGTGGTGGCGCAGGTCGAGGCCGGGACGGCGCTCGAGGCGCTGACCCGCACGCGCGAGCTGGAGGAGCAGGCCGCCCAGGCCACCCCCGGCGCGCGCGAGCCGATGATCATCAACCTCGGCCCGCAGCACCCGTCCACGCACGGCGTGCTGCGCCTGGTGACGGAGCTCGACGGCGAGGTGGTGCGCGACATCCACCCGGTGATCGGCTACCTGCACACGGGCATCGAGAAGCAGTGCGAGAACAAGACGTTCTGGCAGGCCATCACGCTGGTGACGCGGATGGACTACCTCTCGCCCTTCTTCAACATCCACGCCTACACGCAGAGCGTGGAGAAGCTGGTGGGCCTGGACGTGCCCCCGCGGGCGCAGTGGCTGCGCGTGATGATCTCCGAGCTCAACCGCATCACCAGCCACCTGGTGTGGCTGGGCACCAGCGGGCTGGAGCTGGGCGCGATCTCGATCTTCTTCTACACGTACCGGGAGCGCGACCGCGCCCTGGACCTGTTCGAGATGATCTCGGGCGAGCGCATGAACCACCGCTACTTCCAGGTGGGCGGCTGCTCGGACGACATGCCCGAGGGCTTCGTGTCGCTGCTGCGGCGCTTCGTGCAGGAGATGCCGGCGCGCATCGACGAGTACGAGGGCCTGCTGTCGGCCAACCCCATCTGGATCGAGCGCACCCGCGGCGTGGGCGTGCTGCCCGCCGACGAGCTGATCGACCTGGGCATCACCGGGCCCGCCCTGCGCGCCGCGGGCGTCGACCTGGACCTGCGCAAGGCGGCCCCGTACTCGGGCTACGAGCACTTCGACTTCAACGTGCCGCTGGGGACCCGCGGCGACGCCTACGACCGGTACTCGGTGCGCCTGCGCGAGATGCGCGAGTCGGTGCGGATCATCGAGCAGTGCCTCGACGGCATGCCGGAGGGGCCGCACATCGCCGACGACCGCAAGGTGGTGCTGCCGCCGCGCGAGGAGCTGGCCACCTCGATGGAGGCCCTCATCCACCACTTCAAGCTGGTGACCGAGGGCTTCCGGGTGCCGGCCGGCGAGGCCTACTCGCCCGTGGAGAGCCCGCGGGGCGAGATCGGGTGCTACGTCGTGTCCGACGGCGGGCCGAAGCCGGTGCGCGTGCACATGCGCGACCCGAGCTTCGTGAACCTGCAGGCGCTGCGGCCGATGGCCAAGAACGCCTACCTGGCGGACCTCATCGTGATGATCGGCTCCCTGGACAACGTGATGGGCGGGGTGGACCGCTGATGGGGCACGGACCGGGGGACGATGTGATGGGCGGGGTGGACCGGTGACGGCCGACGACCTGCGCGCCTACCTGGAGCCCATGCGGGGCGAGTACGCCGAGGCGCGCTCGCTGATCCTGCCCGCGCTCAAGTACGCCCAGACCGAGAAGGGCCACCTCACCCGCGAGGACCTCGACGCGGTCGGCGAGGCCACCGGCTTCTCGCGCGCCTACGTGGAGAGCGTCGCGTCCTTCTACGACCGGTTGTACCTGCGGCCGGTGGGCACACGCGTGGTCAGCGTCTGCGTGACGCTCAGCTGCATGCTCCGCGGCGCGGACGAGGTGTGGGAGCACCTGTGCGACCGCGAGGGCCTCGACCCGCACCACGGCGGCACCACCGAGGACGGGCGCGTGACGATCCAGGAGGCCCAGTGCCTGGGCTACTGCGACCGGGCGCCCTGCATCCAGGTGGACGCCGACGAGACCACCGGGCCGCTGACGCCCGAGGACGCCGGCCGCCTGCTCGACGAGCTGCGCGAGGCCCCGGCGCCCGAGCGCTACTGGCGATGACGACGGCGAGGAAGCCCCCCACATGCCCGTCCTGAACAGCGTCTACCGCCACCGCGAGGCGGGGAACGAGCTGACCGACCTGGACGCGTACCGCCAGGCGGGCGGCTTCCGCGCCCTCTCGTCGGCGCTCGCCGACATGGAGCCGGACGACCTGCTCTACGTGTTCCACCGCTCCGGCCTGCGCGGCCGCGGCGGGGCCGGCTTCCCCATGGGCCGCAAGGCCAGCTTCCTGCCCAAGGACAGCCGCCTCGCCAAGTACGTCGTCTGCAATGCGGACGAGAGCGAGCCCGGCACGTTCAAGGACCGCGAGATCATCGAGATGAACCCGTTCCAGCTGGTGGAGGGCGTCGCCCTCGCCGGCTTCGCGATCGGCGCGGAGCGGGGTTACATCTACATCCGCGGGGAGTACGAGCACCAGGCGCGGATCCTCGACGAGGCCATCCGCCAGTCGCGCGCCGCCGGCTACCTGGGTCGCGCCATCATGCGCTCGGGGTTCGACTTCGACATCACGCTGTACCGCGGCGCGGGCGCGTACATCTGCGGCGAGGAGACCGGGCTGCTGGAGAGCCTGGAGGGCAAGCGCGGCCAGCCGCGCCTGAAGCCGCCCTTCCCCGCGGTGGCCGGCCTCTACAGCTCGCCCACGCTGATCAACAACGTCGAGACGCTCTCGGCGCTGCCGCCGATCGTGGAGCGCGGGGCCGACTGGTACGCCGCGCTGGGTCCGGAGAAGAGCCCCGGCACGAAGATCTTCAGCGTCTCGGGCCACGTGACGCGGCCGGGCAACTACGAGGTCGTCCTCGGCCAGACCACGCTGCGCGAGCTGATCGAGCTGGCCGGCGGCGTCCGCGAGGGGCGCCGCGTCAAGGCGATCTGGGTGGGCGGGTCCAGCGTGCCCGTGCTGGGCGAGCAGCACCTCGACACGCCGCTGGACTACGAGTCGCTGAACGCCGTGGGCACCTTCCTGGGTTCGGGCGGCTGCATCGTGATGGACGACTCGGGCTGCATCGTCCGCGCCACGCTGCGGCTGGCCACCTTCTACCGCCACGAGAGCTGCGGGAAGTGCTCGCCGTGCCGCGAGGGCACCACCTGGATGGAGAAGATCCTCCAGCGGATCGTGGACGGCGAGGGCCGGATGGAGGACATCGAGCTGCTCGAGTCCCTGTTCGGGCGGATCTCCGGCAAGGTGCTCTGCGCCCTGGCCGACGGGGCCGTGGCCCCCATCAAGAGCGCGCTCCACATGTTCCGGGACGACTTCGTGCGCGCCGTCGAGGACGGCGCGCCGCGGCCCGACCCGATGCTGCCGGCGACCGCCGCGTCCTGAGGTGATGAATGGGTGACTACGCCCCCGTCGACCTGACGGCCGACGATCAGGTCACGTTCGAGCTCAACGGGCGCACGGTGACCGCGCCCGCGGGCACGATGCTGGTGGACGCCTGCTTCGCGCACGGCGTCGAGGTGCCGATCTTCTGCTACGAGCCCCGCCTCGGGCCCCCCATCGGCGCCTGCCGGATGTGCCTGGTGGAGGTCGAGGGCATGCGGGGACTGCAGACCGCCTGCAGCACCCCGGTGCAGCAGGACATGGTGGTGCGCACCGACTCGGCGCTCGCGAAGGACGCCCAGGACGGCGTGCTGGAGCTGCTGCTGGCCAACCACCCCCTGGACTGCCCGGTGTGCGACAAGGGCGGCGAGTGCCCGCTGCAGGACCGCACCTACCGCTTCGGTCCCGGCCGGACCCGCTTCATCGAGCGCAAGCGGCACTTCCCCAAGCCGCTGGAGCTCTCCACGCGCATCGCGCTCGACCGCGAGCGCTGCATCCACTGCTTCCGGTGCGTCCGGTTCAGCCAGGACGTGGCGCAGGACGGCCAGCTCACGATGCAGGAGCGGGGCGCCGCGCAGGAGATCACCACGTTCACCGGCGACCCGTACGAGGGGCGGTTCACGGGCAACGTGATCGACCTCTGCCCGGTGGGCGCGCTGACCTCGATCCCCTACCGCTTCGTCGCGCGGCCCTGGGACATCCAGAACACCCCCACCGTGTGCGGCGTCTGCCCCGTGGGGTGCAACACGGAGCTCAGCCTGCGCGAGGGCCGCGTCATGCGCGTGACCGGCCGCGCCGACGCCAACTACGCACACGAGGAGGGGTGGCTCTGCGACACGGGCCGCTGGGGCTACGACGCCGTTGACGCCCCCGAGCGCCTGGTCGCCCCCGTGGTGCGCGACGCCACCGGTGAGCGCCTGACCGACATCGAGGACGGCGTGCTGGCCGCGTCGCTGGTGCTGCGGGGGGCCGGTGCGGCCGGGCCGCAGGGCCGGCCCGTCGGGATCCTGCTCGGGCCCTCGGCCACCGTCGAGGAGGGCGCCATCGCCCTCGACCTCGCGGGCGGCGGCGCCCTGGACGGGGCCCGTGTCGGGCGCCTGGGCATCCCCGGCGAGGCCGTCGCCGGCCTGCGCGCCCTGCCCGGCGCGCAGCTGGCGGACCTCGACCTCGCCGACGTGCTCGTGATCGTCGGGGGCGACCCCGGCGCGCAGCAGCCCGTGGCCGAGCTGCGCATCCGCAAGGCCCGTCGGTTCGGCGCGGCCGTGGTCACCGTGGGCAGCCGCCCGCACGCGCTGGAGGCGCTCGACGAGGCGATCCGCACCGTCCCGGGCGCGCTGGCCGAGGCGGTGACCGCCGTCACGGCGCGCATCGCCGAGGCCGCGCGGCCGGTGGTTCTGTGGGACGAGGCCGACCTCGCCGTGGAGCCCGAGGCCGCGGCCGCGCTCGCCGCCGCGGTCGCGGGCAATCCGGCGGCACTGCAGCTGGAGCTGGGCCAGGACGTCAACGGGGCGGGCCTGCGCGCGCTGGGCATCCCGGCCGCCGGGATCCTGGAGGCGCTGGTCGCGGGCGAGCTGGGCGCCCTGCTCACCGTCCACGCCGACCCGCTCGAGGGTCCCGGCGGCGGGGTGTGGGCGGCCGCCCTGGCCGAGGCCGACGTGCCCGTGGTCGCCATCGCGACGCACGCCGGGCGGCTCACGGCCGAGGCCGACGTGGTGCTGCCCGCCCTGACCCACTGGGAGGCCGAGGGCACCCTGGTGTCGATGAACGGCCGCGCGCAGCGCGTGCGCACCGGCGGCCGCGGCCCGGGCGAGGCGGCCGCGGGCTGGGAGCTGCTGGTCGCCCTGGCCCACCGGCTGGGACGCCCGCCGGCCTACCGCACCGCCGCGAGCGCCTTCCGGCACGCGTCGGCGCGCCACCCCGGCCTGGGCGGCATCACCTACGACGACATGGGCGACACCGGTGTGCCGCTGCCGCCCCCGGCCGGCGCCGTCCCCGGCGAGGGCGCGCCGCGCCCGGCCGCGGGCGACGGCCTGCCCCTGGTGGTGACCCGCCACGTGCACGGCGGCCCCGCCGCCGCCCGCTCGGCGGCGCTGGCGGCCACCCGCTGGGTGGGCAGCCTGCAGATGGGCGCGGAGACCGCGTCCCGGCTCGGGTTCGCCACGGGCGACCGGGTGCGCCTGGTGAGCCCCCACGGCGCGGCGACCCTGCCCGTGCAGGTGGAGGAGGGCTGGCCCGAGGAGGTCGCCTTCGCGCCCCTCGGCGCCGCCGGCTTCCCGGTCGAGGGACTGCTGCCGCCCGACCGCGGCGCCGTCCGCGTGGTCCTGGAGCGCGTGCCCGCGGGGGTGGCCGCATGATCGACGAGCCCTTCTGGCTGATCCTGATCAAGGCGGCGCTGCTCGTCTTCATCGTGATCACCGGCTTCGCCTACACGCTGCTGTGGGAGCGCAAGCTGATCGGCCGCTTCCAGGCGCGCTACGGCCCCAACCGCACCGGCGTGCTCGGCTACATGCAGCCGCTCGCCGACGTGGTGAAGCTGATCTTCAAGGAGGACTTCGTCCCCGCCGGCGCCAACCGGGTCCTGTTCCAGCTGGCCCCGATCATCTCCGTGTTCGCGGCCGTGGCGGCGATCGCGCTGATCCCGTTCGGCACCACGGCGGAGCTCTTCGGCTACGAGTTCAACATGTACGGCACCGACCTGAACATCGGGGTGCTCGTGCTGTTCGCGCTCTCGGGCCTCGGCTTCTACGGGCTCATCCTGGGGGGCTGGGCCAGCGGCAACAAGTACAGCCTGCTGGGGTCCGCCCGCACCGCCGCCCAGCTCGTGTCCTACGAGGTCGCGATGGGGCTCTCGGTGGTGGGCGTGATCATGATGGCCCAGAGCCTCTCGCTGGTCGACATCGTGCAGGCCCAGATCGACTCGGTCTGGTACGTGGTGCTTCAGCCCGTGGGCTTCCTGATCTTCCTGGTGGCCGCCGTGGCGGAGACCAACCGCGCGCCGTTCGACCTCCCCGAGGCCGAGAGCGAGCTGGTGGCGGGCTACCACACCGAGTACGCCGGCCTGAAGTTCGCGATGTTCTTCCTGGCCGAGTACATCAACATGATCATCATCTCGGCGCTGGGCGCGACCCTGTTCCTGGGCGGCTTCGCGGGGCCGTTCCTGCCGGGCTGGCTGTGGCTGATCCTGAAGATCGTCGGGATGCTGTTCCTGTTCATCTGGCTGCGCGCGACGCTGCCCCGCCTGCGCTACGACCAGCTGATGAAGTTCGGCTGGAAGGTGCTGCTGCCCCTGGCCACCGCGAACTTCGTGGTGACGGCCATCATCATCGGGCTCTTCTTCCAGAACTGATGACGCACGTGACCCGAGGAGGGGCGCCGACCCCATGAGCACCGTCGCCGAGCAGCTGAAGGGCTTCGGCATCACCTTCCGCACGATGCTCAGGAAGCCGATCACCATCGGGTACCCGGAGCGGAAGACGCCCGTCTTCCCCCGGTGGCGCGGCCGGCACCGCCTGTGGCGGTACGAGAACGGCCTGGAGAAGTGCGTCGGGTGCTCCCTGTGCGTCGCGGCCTGCCCCGCGGACTGCATCCGCGTGGTCGCCGAGGAGAACACGCCCGAGACCCGGGTCTCCGCCGGCGAGCGGTTCGCGCGCATCTACGAGATCAACATGGCCCGCTGCATCTTCTGCGGGTACTGCGAGGTCGCGTGCCCGTTCGACGCGATCACCCTGGAGCACTCCTACGAGCTGTCGGAGCGCGAGCGGACGCAGCTGATCTACACCAAGGACATGCTGCTCGCCGAGCACCCCAAGCCCGTGCCGCTGCGCACCGAGGGGCAGCGGGTCTGATGGGGGCGCCCGCACCGCGGCGCCGGCGCGCGCGCCGGCCGTCCGATCGCGCCCGACGGGTAGGCTGCCCGCGTGGGTGAGCGCATCGCCTTCGCGCTGGCCGCGGCCGGCGCCCTCGGCTTCGGCGTGGCCGTGATCACCCTCCGCAACCCGTTCCGGGCCGCGGTGGCGCTGATCGGCACCCTGCTGTCCACCGCCGTGCTGTTCCTGCTCGCCGCCGCGCCGTTCGTCGCGGCCATCCAGATCATCGTGTACGCCGGCGCGATCGTGGTGCTGTTCCTGTTCGTGATCGCGTACCTGGGCGACCGGCCGGTGGCGATGGGGCCCGATCCCCTGGCGCGGCAGCAGGCCTTCGCGTGGCTCGCGGTGATCGCGCTGGGGGTGCAGGGCTTCGTCGCGATCGCCGACACCCAGCTGCGCGGCGCCCGGGCGGCGCTGGGCGAGGCGCCGGACATCGGCGGCCCGGCGCCCATCGGCCGCGCGTTCGTGAACGAGTTCTCCGTGCCCTTCGAGGCCACCTCGCTGGTGCTGCTGGTCGCGGCGCTGGGCGCGGTGCTGCTGGCCAAGCGCGCGGTCCTGGGGGAGGGCGGACGCTGATGGAGGGCATCTCCCTCACCTACTTCCTGGTGGTCTCCGGCGCGCTCTTCGCGCTGGGGCTGCTGGGCGTGATGACGCGCCGCAACCCGCTGCTGCTGCTGCTGGCCGTGGAGCTGCTGCTCAACTCGGCGAACGTCGCCCTGGTCGGCTTCAGCCGCTACTGGGGCGTCGTCGACGGCCAGATCTTCGCCCTGGTGGTGATGGTCGTCGCCGCCGCCGAGGTCGTGATCGGCCTCGGGCTGGTCGTGGCCGTCTTCCGCCAGCGCATCGCCCTCGACGTGGACGGGCTCTCGTCCCTCAAGGGATGACCCGCCCCGTGCCCGCCCCCGCGCCGCCCCGGCGGCGCCGGCTCGCCGTGCCCACCCCGTCCCGGACGCCTTCGTGATCGAGACCTTCGGCTGGATCGTCCTGGCCCTGCCCCTGCTGGGGGTGCTGGCGCTCGCCCTGACGGGGGGCCGGGAGCCCTCGCGGGCGTACACCCGGATGCTGGGGGTGGCCCCCGCGGCCATCGGGTTCGTGCTCACGGCCATCGTGTTCGCGACGCTGCTCGGGCGCGACGCCGAGGACCGCGCGGAGACCTCGAGCCTGTGGACGTGGATCGACCTCGGGGACCTGCGGGTGGATCTGGCCATCCTGGTCGACCCGCTGTCGGTGCTGATGATGCTGATCATCACCGGGGTCGGCTCGCTGATCCTCCTGTACTCGACGGAGTACATGGAGCACGACCGGGACTACCGGCGCTTCTTCGCGCAGATGAACTTCTTCGTCTTCGCGATGCTGCTGCTGGTCCTGTCGGCGAACTTCATCTTCCTGATCGTGGGCTGGGGGCTCGTCGGCCTCGCCTCCTACCTGCTCATCGGCTACTACTACGATCGCCCGTCGGCCGTGCGCGCCTCCAAGAAGGCGTTCGTGATCAACGTCATCGGCGACGTCGGCCTGGTGATCGCGGCCTTCCTGCTGGTGCAGGAGCTGGGGACGCTCGACTACGCCGGCGTCTTCGCGGCCGCCCCCGAGGGCCTCGGGCAGGGCGGCATCACCGCGGAGCTGGTGTGCCTGCTGATCCTGGTGGGCTGCGCGGCCAAGAGCGGCCAGGTGCCCCTGCACTCATGGCTGCCCGACGCCATGGAGGGCCCCACCCCCGTCAGCGCCCTGATCCACGCCGCCACCATGGTCACCGCCGGCGTGTACCTGATCGTGCGCTGCAACGTGCTCTACGAGCTGGCGCCGCACGCGTCCGACGTGGTCGCGGTGGTCGGCGGGTTCACCCTGCTGATGGCCGCCACGGTCGCCACGGTGCAGTCGGACATCAAGCGGGTGCTCGCCTGGTCGACCGTCAGCCAGATCGGCTACATGATCATGGCCGCGGGCCTGGGGCTCTACAGCGCCGCGATGTTCCACCTGCTGACGCACGCCTTCTTCAAGGCGCTGCTCTTCCTGACCGCCGGCATCGTCATCCACGCCCTGTACGGCGAGCAGCTCATCGACCGGATGGGCGGCCTGGCCCGGTACCTGCGGGGCGCCACGGTGCTGATGCTGATCGGCTGCCTGGCGATCTCCGGCGTGCCGCCCTTCTCGGGCTTCTGGAGCAAGGACGAGATCATCGCCCGCTCCTGGGAGGCGGGCACCCTGGGCGTGGTGCTGGGCGCGGTGGCCCTGCTGGCCGCCGGCCTGACGGCCTTCTACATGTTCCGCATGTTCTTCCGGGTCTTCCTCGGCCCGGACCCCGCCGGCGGCTACGCGCGCACCCCCCACGGGCCGGGCGCCGCGATGACGCTGCCGGTGGCCGTGCTCGGCGCGCTCGCCGTGGTGGGCGGGCTGATCCAGATCCCCGAGGTCGTCCACGCCCTGGACGACTGGCTCGCGCCGAGCCTGTTCGCGGACCCGGGGATCGAGGCGAGCCACACGGGCGAGCTGCTCACCGCGCTCGGCTCCGTGCTGGTGGCCGCGCTCGGCATCGGCACCGCGTGGTTCGTGTTCGGCGCCGACGCCGCCCGGCGGCGGCGCCTGGCCGGGCGCCTGCCGCGCCTGCGCGGCGTGCTCGAGGACCAGTGGCGGTTCGACGACGTGTACGAGGAGGCCCTGGTGCAGCCCGGGCGCGACCTCGGCGACGCGGCGCTGCGGAGCTTCGAGCCCGCCGGCGCGGGGGGCCTGGTGCGGGGGGGCACGCTGCTGTCCTCCGCCGGCGCCGCCGCGGTGCGGCGCGCCCAGAACGGCCTTGTGCGCTCCTACGCGTTCGCGATCGTGCTGGGCACCGTGATCGTCGCCGCCGTCTTCGTCCTGCAGCGGAGGTAGGCGATGCCCTGGAACACGGCCCTCGTGCTGCTGCCGCTGCTCGGCGCCCTCTCCATGCTGATCGTGCCGGTGGGCAACGTCCTGCAGGCGCGCGTGCACGCCCTGCTGTTCGGCGCCGGCACCCTCGCCCTCTCCATCGGGATGCTCGCCGTGTTCGACCGCGACCTGGGGACCCCTCAGCTGGTGGACCGCCACGGCTGGGCGTCGGACCTGGGTCTGGAGTGGACCCTGTGGGTCGACGGCATCTCGATCTGGCTGGTGCTGCTCACGACCGGCCTCTTCGCGCTGGGCCTCGTGGCGGCCTGCATCGTGGTCCCCGACCGGCCGCGCGCCTTCCTGGGCCTGCTGCTGCTGGCCGAGGCCGCGCTGCTGGGCCTGTTCGTGGCCGGGAACCTGGTGCTGTTCTACGTCTTCTGGGAGGCGATGCTCATCCCGTTCTACTTCCTCATCGGGCTCTGGGGCTCGGAGGGGCGGGGGCGGGCGGTGCTGCGCTTCGTGATCTACACGATGGTCGGCAGCCTGCTGATGCTGGTCGCGATCCTGGCGACCGCGTTCATCGCGCAGGACGTCACCGGGCAGTTCACCTTCGACATCGAGGCGCTGCGCGGCGTCGCCTTCACCCGCGAGCAGGCCATCTGGCTGTTCGCCGGGTTCGGGATCGCGTTCGCGATCAAGCTGCCGCTGTGGCCGTTCCACGCGTGGCTGCCGCCGACCTACCGGGTCACGCCGATCATCGTGGTCGCCCTGCTGGCGGCGGTGATGAGCAAGGCCGGCGTGTACGGCTTCCTGCGCATCGGCACGCCGCTGTTCCCCGACGGCGTCGACTACTTCCAGTACCCGCTGATCCTGCTGTCGCTGGCGGGCATCGTGTACGGCTCGCTGGTGGCCTGGCGCGCGCCGACGATGCGGATGCTGATCGCCTACTCGTCGATCGCCCACCTCGGCTTCGTGATGCTCGGGATCATCGCGATCGACCCCCAGGCGGGGCAGGGCGCGGTGCTGCAGATGATCAACCACGGCGTGATCGTGGCCGCGGCCTTCGTGATCGTCGGGATCCTCGCCGGGCGCTCGCGCCGCGAGGGCGTGGACGACCTCGGCGGCCTCGCCGCGGGCGCGCCGTGGCTGGCCGGGATCTTCCTGATAGTGACGATGGCCGCCCTGGCGATCCCGGGCTCCAACGCCTTCGTCGGCGAGTTCTTCATCCTGTCCGGGACCTTCCGGCAGCACGCGTGGGCCAGCGTGATCGCGTGCCTCGGGATCATCTACGCCGCCGTCTACATGCTGCGCCTGTACCAGCGCTCCATGAACGGCCCGCTGGGGGCGGTGCCGGGCCGCCGCGTTGAGATGCGCGCCCGGGACTTCGTCGCGCTCGTCCCCCTCGTCGGCGCGATGGGCTTCATCGCCCTGTGGCCCCAGGCCCTGGTGGGCGCCACGACCGCGTCGGTGGAGCGCGCCATCGCCCCCGCCCAGGTGCGCCTCGACCGGCCCGCCGACCAGGTGCGCGCGTCCGTCACCCCCAACCCGCCCGCGGCCGCCCTGCCGCTGCCGGGCGACCCGGCGCCCCCCGCGCCCAGCCCGGAGGAGGCACCGACGCCGTGAACGTCGCGCCCGCGACCCCCCTGCTGATCGTCGTCGGCACCGCCGCGGCGTCGCTGATCCCGGCCGTCCTCCCGCAGCGGCGGGTGCGGCGCGAGGGCCCGGCGCTGATCGCCTTCGCCGGCCTGTTCGCCGCCGCCGTCATGTCGCTGGTGATGTGGGGCGACCGCCAGATCGCGCTCGGCGGCGGCTACCGCGCCGACCGCTTCAGCATGCTGCTGAACCTCGTCTTCATCGTGGCCGCCGCCGCCGCGCTGCTGCTGTCGTACCGCGAGCCGGCGGGCGTCGACCGGCGCGGCGAGTACACGTGCCTGGTGCTCGCGGCCACCGCCGGGATGATGCTGGTGGCCGGGGGCGGCGACCTGATCACGATCTTCCTGGGCATCGAGATCCTGTCGGTGGCCCTCTACGTGCTGTGCGCCCTGGAGGTGTGGCGGGAGCGCTCGCTGGAGAGCGGCCTGAAGTACCTCATCATCGGGTCGGTGGGGTCCGCGATCCTGCTGTACGGGCTCACCTTCCTGTTCGGGGCCACCGGCACCACCGACCTCACCGAGATCGGCGCCGTGCTGGAGCAGACGTCGTTCGGCGACGAGCCCCTGCTGGTGGTGGCCATGGCGCTGATCCTGGCCGGCCTCGGGTTCAAGGTCTCGGCGGCGCCGTTCCACATGTGGACGCCGGACGTCTACGAGGGGGCGCCCTCGCCGATCACCGCCTTCATGGCGACCGCGGTGAAGGCCGCCGCCTTCGCGGCGTTCCTGCGGCTCTTCACGGGGGCCATGGTCGCGCTGGTCGACGACTGGCGCGTCGCCGTGGCGGTGGTGGCCGCGATCGCGGTGATCGTGGGCAACCTCGGCGCCCTGCTGCAGTCGTCGTACAAGCGCCTGCTGGCGTACTCCAGCATCGCGCAGGCGGGCTACCTGCTCATCGGGGTGGCCGCCGGCACGATCGCCGGCGCGGAGGCGCTGCTGTACTACCTGCTCGCCTACGGCGCGATGACCCTGGCCGCGTTCGCCATCCTGGTGGCCCGCGAGCGCGAGGTGGAGGACGGCGAGAGCATCGCGTCCCTGGCCGGCTACGCCCGGGTGCAGCCGGTGCTCGGCATCGTCGCCACCGTGGCGCTGCTGTCGCTGGCCGGGTTCCCGCCGCTGTCGGGCTTCCTCGGCAAGTTCCTGCTGTTCGGCGCCGCCGTGGACGCGGACCTGACCTGGCTGGCCGTCGTCGGCGCGGTGGGCAGCATGATCAGCCTCGCCTACTACCTGCGCGTGATCTACGTGATGTGGGGCGGCGCGCCGGCGGCGGCGGGCGTGCCGCGCAAGGTGCTCGAGGTGCCCGCGCCGATCATGATGACCGCGGTGACCAGCGCGATCGTGGTGGTCGCCCTGGTCCCCGGCGCGAGCCTCGCGCTCGACGCCTGCCGCGGCGCGGCCGAGGCCCTGCTGGCCCCCTAGCCGCCGGGTGGGCGCAGGTGTCCCCGGATGACGGGGCCCCGCGTCCACCTCCGGAGGTCCAGTCGGCGCGCGGGCGTCCCCCTCCCCCCGGCCAGTATCCCGCCGTGCGGCGACTTCGTAGATTCGCCGCACCCCCATGGACCCCCACCCCCGCCACGCCGGCACGTCGTCGGTGCCCGACGACGCCGCCTTCGCGGCCGCCCCGGTCGTCGTGCCACGCGTGTTGCGCACCACCCGCGCGGCCATGGCCCTCACGCTGGTGGCCGCCGCCGCCTACGGGGCGTTCGTGCTCAACCCCGAGCGGGCGGGCGACCTGCCGGTCTACCTGTGCCTGGTGCTGGCCGAGGCGATCCTGCTGCTGAAC